>OKSD01000272.1_pt1 | contig 57155 bp, 95 predicted proteins | sample 1601221 | NCBI WGS metagenome assembly OKSD01 (sample SAMEA3541550, study PRJEB24748) | human gut metagenome | biome: human gut; feature: human-associated habitat; material: faeces | place: China | collected 2012
AAATCATCGACCGTCCCGGCGTTCAGGCGCAGGAGGAATGGGTGGAACAGGTGCCGGTGCAGAGATACATCCGCTACACCGCCGAAGAGCTGGCCGCGCAGGAAGAAGAGCGCAAAAAGGCCGAAGCCTGGAAGAAGCTGCCGGAGACGGTGGCGGCACTGCAAAAAGAAAACGAGATGCTCAAGCAATGCTTGCTTGAAATGAGCGAGATTGTTTATGCATAAAATCACACAAAAATTAGAAAGGTTGGTACGTATGATGGCTAAGTTGTGGGCACAGGAAATTATGTTCGCTGAGACTATGGAGGACGCAAAGGCTCTGTATGAGCGCTGCCCCCGCCTGCTGAAGGAGAAGGTCAAGGCACTGCTCATCAAGAGCGGCTTTGAGGAGATCACGCAGTAAGGAGGACGCTATGGCTGAAATCATGGATGTATCCCGATATCAGGGCACGATCAACTGGGACAAGGCCAAGGCGAGCGGAAAAGTGGACGGCGTGATGATTCGCGCCATGGGCAACAGCGCAGCGGGCAGGCCCAGTGCGCCCTACACTGACCCGCAGTTTTCCCGCAATTACAGCGAGTGCAAGCGGCTGGGCATCCCCTGCGGCGTGTATGGCTATTTCAAGGCAGTCAACCGGGAGCAGGCTGACAAGGAGCTGGCCTACTTCAAGAAGCTGCTCACCGGCCGGAGCTTTGAGCTGCCTGTGGCGGTGGACATCGAGGACGAGGTGCAGAAGCCGCTGGGCAAGGCCGCGCTGACCGACCTGACAGCTTACATGCTGAGCACGGTGGAAAGCTGGGGCGTGTACGCTCTGCTTTACACCGGCTTGTGGTTTGGCAGCACCTTCCTGTACATGGGCGGCGCGGCGCTGAAGCCCTTTGACGTGTGGCTGGCTGCCTACCGCACGAAGAAGCCCGCCCCCGGCTGGCCCTTTGGCATGTGGCAGTACACCAGCACGGCACATATCCCGGGCGTTGTGGATGCCATTCCGGGCAAAGTCACCAACGTGGATATGTCCCACGCATACAAGGACTATGCGGGTATCATCAGCAAGAAGGGCCTGACCCGTCTCCGGGAGGGTAAATGACCGAAAAAGAAGCTTTACTGTGGGTGCTGGGCATCTTGGGCAGCCTGTGCGCTGCGGCCATCACCATCGACAAGGTGTTGGACATCATCCACAAGTACGTCAAAAAGGCACAGGCCCCAGACGATGCGCAGAACAAGCGAATGGATACGATCGAAAAAAGACTTGGCGTGCTGGAACAGGGACAGCTTCAGCACGCACAGGCCCTTGCAAGAGACCTGCGCCGCTTTGACGGCCTCGATGAAGAAATGCGTCTCGTACTCGTTGGCGTACAAAATCTTTTGGATTCGCAGCTGTCCGGAAATAACCGCGAAGGTATGCAAAAAAGTAAATCCGATATTAACAACTACCTGCTGAAAGGAGTAACAAATCATGGAAGCAATGTTTAACTTTATCCCCGCACCCATCGCACTGGTACTGATGTTCATCGGCTTTGCTGCGCTGGCCGTTGGTGCCATCCGGCTGGGTTACAAGCAGTACGTCAAGCAGTGGGCGCTGGAGCTCGTGACCATCGCCGAGGACAGCATCATGGGCAGCGGTCAGGGCGCAAAGAAAAAGGCACAGGTCTTTGCCACACTGCGCGGCGCACTGCCGGACTGGCTGAAGCCTTTTATCACCGATGAAGTGCTGGACAGCGTGATCGAAAAGGCTGTCAGCATGATGAAAAAGGCACTGGAAAGCAAGAAGCCTACCATCAACAAGGAGTAATTTATGATCGAGCAAAGCGTATCTCTCGCATCCAATGGCGTCGTCAAAGTGCCGGGCTATGAGCAGCTGGTGCGCTTTGGCTACACCAAGAACCGGGGCGTGTACCGCCTGCACGTCGATGCAACCGGCGAGTGGGAAGGGCTGACTATCCGCTGCTTCTGGCACGTGCCGGACGGCAAAGATCCGTCATCCTCGTTGGTGGTGGACGGCTATGTGGACGTGCCCGCCAGCGTGACCGCACAGCCCGGGAGCGGGTGCATCACCTTTGAGGGCAGCGACGGCACTAAGACCGTCACCAGCGCAGACCTGCGGTATCGTGTCAGTGCCAACTCCGGCACAGAGGACGGCACCATGCCGGAACCGGGCACCCCTGCATGGCAGCAGTTGGTGGATGCCGTGCACACCGATGCCACCGCCGCAGAGCAAGCCAAGACCGATGCACAGACCGCAGCACAGCAAGCCGCTGACAGTGCGGGCAACGCAGACCAGAGCGCTCAGGAAGCCGCCGACAGTCTGCAAGAGCTGAAGGACGGCATCGCAAGCGGCGATTTCAAAGGCGAGAAAGGTGACAAGGGCGACACTGGCCCCATTGGCCCGGTCGGCCCGCAGGGTGAGCAAGGCCCTCAAGGCCCCACAGGTGCTACGGGCAACACTGGCCCACAGGGCGAAAAAGGTGATACCGGCCCGCAAGGCCCTAAAGGAGAGACCGGCCCTGCCGTAGCGCTGGATACCACCCTCACCCATGAGAGCGAGGCCGCTGACGCAAAAGCCGCAGGTGACGCGATCAGCGCAGTCAAGGCCCGGCAGAACATCCTTATCGGCACGGAGACAGGCAACCCGCTCAGCGTTGACGATGCGTTCTCTGCGCCCCTGTGCGGCCTGACCGTGTACGGTAAGAGCACTCAGGACGGCACACCCACGCCGGATGCCCCTGTGCCTATCGTGAGCGCTGGTGACGGCGGGACGATTGCAGTGACCTTGGGTGATGGGGGCGGTAAAGTGCAAACTCTCACGCTGCTCACTCCCAACGGCTTGCCCGGCATCCCTGTCACCTCCGGCGGCAACTACACTGACCAAAGCGGCCAGCAGTGGGTGTGCGACGAGGTGGACTTGGAAAGGGGTGTAAAGGTACAGAGGGTGAACGCTGTAGACTTGTCAACCTGTGTAATTACAGGTTCCACTAACCTTGCGGCAACAAAACGACTTGCGATTCGGTTGCCACTCAAAGGTAAAGATTATACAGCAAAAGCCCTATGCAATAGATTGCCATATTTCGTTTCGTTTACTAGCGATACCATTCACTTTTATGTAGACACAAACAATGCGCAGGTTTTTATTCCCATTGGCGCTAAAAACCCGGAAGAAGGAGAATACATTTTATTCTACATTCTCGACGATCCCATCGAAACTCCGCTCACCCCTGCTGAAATTGCCGCCTACAAAGCGCTCACAATGTGCGGCCCTGACACGGTGGTGCAGGCTGGTGACGGTGCTGGGGTCAAGCTGGACTACCAGCGGGACGTAAACATCGCCATCAAACGCATTGAGGACGCAGTAGCGTCCATGACAACGACCTAAAGGAGGACACATGGCTATCAAAAGCAAAGCCCGACACGACCTGACCCTGCGCTCCATCAAGCGGGAAATCGCCGCAGGACGCGACGTGGCATACTGGCTGGACAAAGCGTACACCCATCTGGACAGCGGCCTGCTGACGGAGGACGACATCGCAGAGGTGGAAGCCCTTGCGCAAGCGTACTACGATGCACTGGACGCTAAAGACAAGGCGAACGCTGAGGAAATCACGCAGTAAGGAGACAAAAATGTTTCATTATCACTACATCAAAGTCATTGCTGATTCCGAAAACATGAGTACGAAAGAAATCACTTCTATTCTGCAAAAATATTTTGCAAAACAGAACGATGGTTTTTACCTCGAAATCGACTTGGATAATCATGCCGCTAATTTCGATGGTAGCGGAAAATGGCTCATGCGGTTGGAAGGAAATATTTTGTGGCTAAATGGCGAATACGTTGCGCTCAGCGGTGTGCAGCAAAACAGCCCGGACGATAGCTGTATCGTCAAAATTTCCGCAATTCGTTATCTCATTGTTCACAATAAGGAGTGATAGCATGACAAGCACTACATACCGCCATCTCGGTGACGTCAACAAAATGTACGCCGCACAAGAACAATTTCGTGACCTTACGAAAATGGTCTGCGCACGTTTTCGTGACCTCACGAAAACATACCATCTCGGCAACGTCACCGTAATGGTGCGCAACGCTGGACAGCTGCCGCAGCCTTTCTGGCTCGGCGCTGCCTGTGGCGGCGGCTCGCATAGTCTTTCCGCCAGCGTTGCAAGGGCTTAATGCAGAACAGATAAAAGCTGTGATAAAACGTGCGCCGCTTGGGAGGTATGACCGGAAAATCGCCCGGTTGCGGTACGTTGACCAGCTATGCCAAGTTGATATTGCAGCGCGTGTGCCGTATTGTCGGACATCAATCGGCAATAGGCTGAAAATTATTGATAAAATTCTGGATGTGTGATATACTATGTATGCGAGGCCGTACTGGTGTACACCCAGTGACGGCATAGTGTACAGGAAGCCAGCGGAAGAACGTTTACCCGCTGGCTTTTCTTTTTGCACGGATTGTGGTATAATAATCTCAACAAATCCACCCGGCCTCTCGAAGAAGCGCATTAGGGTGGATATTTGAAAGGCTGCGGCCTTTGTAGAGAGCGGCATTGCCTGTGGGCGGTTCCGCTCTTGATTTTAGACTTAGCCGTTTTGGCGGCATAAAACCCCCGGTGTTCCGTTTGGAGCATCGGGGGTTTTTATTTATATACAATTTTTCAAGCGCTCATGCGGATTTTTCCGTGTGGGCGCTTTTCTTTTTTGTCCTTCGTTGTGCGTTCGTTGTCTCTCGGTTTCTGCCGATGCAGTACACTGGTTGCACAAGGAGGGATGTATTATGAGCTATTATCCGGCATCCGGAGCGCCCTACGTTCCGCAACAGCCTGTCAATCCTTACGGCGGCATGGGCACAGTTGGACTTGCCACTCCCCTGCCGAACACGCAGATGCAACAGGCGCAGCCGCAGCGTCCGCAGCCGATGAATGGGCAGCAGCCTGTTCAGCAGTCGGCACAAGATGGCGGCTGGTTGCTTGGCAGACCTGTTTCCAGCAGGGAAGAATTTTTGGCGATACCGTCTGACCTGTACGGCAGACCGACCTACTGCCCGGACTTGCGCAGTGGCGTGATCTACTGCAAGCGGCTCAATCCGGACACCTGCGAATCCTATGTGCAGGAGTTCTACAGCCCGGAAGCGTGGAGGCAAATGCAAGCACAACAGGCACAGCAAACCGCTGCACCGACACAGCAGTATGTGCCTATTGAACAGTACAACGCCCTTGTGCATCGGCTGGACGAACTGGAAAAGTGGCAGAAAAGCTTTTCTAAGCCCGCTGCCACCGCTAAGAAAGGAGAATAAGCGATGCCCTCTCCGTTTGATATGATTACTCACAGCCCTATCATGCAGCTTGCAAACCTTGCTCGTGCCGGACAAAACCCGATGGGTCTTATCCAGCAGCTGGGTGGGCAGAGCGCCCCCATTATGCAGGGCTTGAACCTGATTCAGGGCAAGAACGAAGCACAGCTCCGAACGATGGCGCAGAACCTCGCCAAAGAGCGCGGCATCGACCTGAACCAGCTGGCAAGCGTCCTGAATTTGACGCTTCCGAAGTGAGGAGACTTTGCGATGGATGATTTTGAAAACAGCCATTCCGAAAAAGATTTTGACATCAACAATCTGTGTGGCGATGACAAAATATGGGTTCCTTTAATGCTTGGCTTCATTTTCGGTGCTGCCAGCAAAAATTGGGATGACTCAAAAGATAAAAAAGACAACCCTCCGAGCTGACTTAACAACCCTAAAATAAGCATCTCTCTAAGCGAAACGCTTCTCAGTTTTGCGGACTTGACAAAAACCGCTTTTGTTTGGCTTCGCCCATCGCATACGGCGGTGGGATAGCATAACGCAAAACTGAAAGGAGTTTTGTTATGGACGATTTTGCAACTGGCTATCTGGCTGGGCAGGACGGCGGCAATAACAACGGCGGGTTCTTCGGCAACGAAGGTCTGTGGGCGGTTATCATCCTCGCCATCATCTTCGGCTGGGGCAACTACGGCAACGGGCGCAACGGCAGCGACAACGGTATGGCGAGCTACATCCCCTATCTGGTCGGCACTGGCGCAACCGGGCAGGGCGGCAACGACACCCGCGCGGCTCTGTCTGAGGGCTTCTACCAGCAGGATACCTCCCGCTCTCTGGCGGGCATCCAGAGCGGTATCTGCTCTCTGGGCTATGACCAGCTGGCACAGATGAACGGCGTCAACACCAACATTGCAAACGGCTTTGCTGGCGTGAACAGCGCCATCTGTCAGCTTGGCTACCAGAACGCACAGCTGGTAAACGGCCTGGAACGCAGCGTGTCCAACGGCGACAACGCCATCAGCCTTGCCATCATGCAGGAGGGCAACGCACGGCAGGCGGGCCAGACCGCTATCCAGACGCAGCTTGCATCTTGCTGCTGCGAGAACAAGCAGCTCATCGGCGACCTGAAGTACACCATTGCACAGCAGGACTGCGCTACCCGTCAGGCCATCGCAGACAACGCCCGCGCCATCGTGGACAACTGCAACGCCAACTTCCGTAGCATGATGGACTACTTCACGCAGGACAAGATTGCCACTCTGACCGCTGAGAACCAGAGCCTGAAGTTCGCGGCTTCTCAGGATCGTCAGAATGCACTTCTGACCACCGTGATGTCTCAGCAGACCGACACCATCCTGAACCGGGTTAATCCTCGTCCGATTCCCGCTTATCAGGTGGCAAACCCCAACGCGGGCGTGAACTGCTGCGGCTGCTGATAACCAACACTCCCCGATAACACCGGGTGAACCATCGGGGCAGGGGTAAGACACCTCTGCCCCTGATTTTTTAGGAGGAAAACATTATGGCTTGCAAAACAAGCTGCAAACTCTGCCCCCATCTGGTCTTGAGCCAGTCTGTGACGTTCGCCAATGACACATTGACCATCAACATCCCTGCTGGCGCATACCAGAACGGAGAGAAGTATTGCATCGTGGTTGCCCAGAGCATCCCAGACACGACCACCATCAACGCCCCTGTTGTCATTACCATTGGAGCAGGAACGACCGCATACCCTCTGACCGACTGCAACTGCGCTCAGGCAACCGCCGAGAGCATCCACACTCGCACTCGTTACGCTACCCGTGTGGCAACGTCTGCAACCGGCACCGGCACGTTCAAGTATCTTGGCTGCTTCTGCCGCTCCCACGCTGGTGCGCCCGCGTCCATTTCTTGAGGAGGTATAGATTATGGGCAAGACTAATTTTCGCCGCATGATGATGCTCCGTGACCACGACAAAAACCGTGAGCCGGAACGTGACCGCCTTGAGGAAGAGCGTGACCGCAGGGAGCGTGAGATGGAACGCCGTCTGCGCAAGCTGGAAGGTGGCAACGACCGCTATCCCTATTATCCGCAAGAGGAGAACCGTTATATCGACCCCTACCCTATCCCCCGCTACCCTGACGTAGAGAATGGACGCAGAATGCCGCAAATCGGCTTCTCGCAGAACGGAGACTGGGACAAGCGGTCTGGTCAGTATGAACGTGGTGGTGCGGACAGTCGCTCCATCAAGATGCCGCGCCAGCACCTCACCCACGATGAAGCGGAGGAATGGTGTGACAGCATGGTGAACGCTGACGGCACAAAGGGCTGTCACTGGACGTTGGAACAGACGCAGGACGTTGCGAAACAGCGCAATATCACCTGTGACCCGAATGATTTCTGGGCAGTCATGAACATGATGTACTCGGATTATTGTCAGGTCGCAAAGCGTCAGTCCGTTGACACTCCGGGCTTCTACGCTGACATGGCAAAGGCGTTCCTTGAGGACACGGATGCCGTAGATGGCAAGGCGTATCTCTACTGGGATTGCATTGCTGATAAGTAAAACGAACCCCCTGTGTAACCACTAATGGCTACGCAGGGGTGTTTTTCGCTTATCGGATTGTCGTTATTCCTCTATCTTTCATATACTCGATAAAATCTTCTGCTGGCATTCTCTCTGAAAGTTCTTTCATTGTGTATTGGCGTTTTTCCTCAACCCAATGCTTCTTTTCTTCGATACCAGACAAATCGTGGACTGTATACCATTGTGTTTTTGAACTATCAAGTCCATTTGAAAGAAATTGAACCTTAAACCAATCTGGACGCTTTCTTCGTTCAAACCAATTCAATTCGGAAAATTTTATCCATGCAATGTTTTTATAATTTCCTTCTTTTTGCCCTTTGCTCTTAAAATCATCTTTTATTTTCTTTAATCTAAAATAATAGGTTTCAACGCATTGGTTTGGCATATATCTTATACGCCAATCTTTATCCCGAAAGACCATCTTACCTTCGTATGTGTTACCGCCTGTCCCATTGAGATACCAGTGTAATTCGTAGTGCCCTAACACTTTTTGTTCCATGTCGTCCACCATTTCAATATTTCACAGGCGGTTCAGGCAACGGCATCCAGTATGTTATGGATTCTGCCCTCGTCATCCCGCCACTCTTTGAACTGCTCATCGTAATTTGCTATAACAATATCGAAGGTAGATTCATCAAATCCGATAACACGCGGGTCTGTATCTCCCGGAACACTATTCTTTGCACAAATCCACGGGCTTGATATTGGCACGTTTGATACATCGTAAGCACAATACCCAATGCACTGCGGATTGCCGTACTTCTTCATGTAATCTTCATTTCCGATTCGAGCCGCACAAACCATGTGGACATTTTTCCAACCGACACGGTCATCGTCCGTTGATTCGCTGTCGATAATAATATCTTCGGGGTCTAGTACTTTTCTTCCGATTGCAAGATTCCAGTTATTTGCAACATACCATTTCATTTGCCATTCATTCAGAAAAGTTCTTGCTTCTTTCATGGCATCTGCCAAAGAACCACGATGAGGTCTATAAACAATCATACGTCAATCCTCCAAAAAATCTTCCAGCTCAATCTTTCCCTCTGCCGCTGCAACCGCCAGAGCGTAAACGAACTGTCCAATCGTCATTCCATGCCGTCTTGCTTCACGGTTGATATACTTGCGTTCTTCCTCGCTCATAAGGATGGTAATGCGCTTTGAACGCTTGCCATCGCCGCTTGCAACGCCCTGATGCGATTCCGGCATCGGGATTTTTTTCTTTGTCAAGCCAGCTTCAGCTAGTGCGCTGGGAACATCGCCTTGTTCGATAAGACGTTGAACTTCCTTCGCCTGTTTCAGCTTCTTTGGCTTACTTTCGCTTACTACGGCTTGCTTCGGCTTAATACAGCTTAACTGTGCTTCATTAGGCTGTGCATGGCTGTCTGTGGCTTCACTGGGCTTAATCGGTGCTTGTTCGGCTTCGTTCGGCTTTGCTTGGCTTACTTCTTCTTCCTTTGGCTCACTTCGGCTTAATGTCTGCTCCGAAAAAATAGGCTGAAAATCAAACCCGCCAAGCAAGCCTGATGATTTTTTGCTGGTTGATTTCATCAGCCTTCACCTCCGACAATATGTTGCGCCAACGCCTTGAAATCCTCTGCGCTAGTACTCTTTGCCGTGTCGCCACTAAACAGGCTGTGACGCTCTGCCTGCGCCTTACGAACGCCCATAGACGGTCTAATCTTCACGTCCAGTAGCGTTGTCCCCATATTCTGTGCAATCACAGGAAGCTGCTCCACAACCTCTTTGGACAGATTCTCCCGGCTCTTGTACTGGTTCAGAAGCAGACCTTCAATCTTCAAAGTCGGATTGAAGTATCTGCGAACATCGCCGATGGTCTGCGAAAGCTGGCTCAAACCAGCCAGTGCGTAACGGTCTGCTGTGATGGGCACGATGATGCTGTTGGCGGCGATCAGCGCGTTCACAAGCGCAAGACCAAGCTGTGGGGGAGTGTCCAGCACAATGTAATCGTACTGCCCGGACACGCTTTCAAGGGCTTCTCGCAGCCGGAAGTTCTTGCCCATGTCCCGGACAAGCTGCTCATCAATGTCCTTCAATGCGCTGTCGGACGGCAGAATGTCACCAGCTTCGCAGTGCTGGATTCCTTCCTCTACCGTGCCTTGTCGGGTCATCACATCGAACAGGGTACATACGTCCTCTGTCTGTGCGCCGTAAGTGTCCGTTGCATTGCACTGGGCATCACAGTCCACCAGCAGGACTTTCTTGCCAAGCAACTGCAACGCACCAGCCAAACAGGTGCTTGTGGTGGTCTTTCCTGTGCCGCCCTTCTGATTAGCGACAGCTATGATTTTTGCCATTTTATCACTCTTTCTTTATTTCAAATAATATTTTGGGGCATCTTTCATGAGGAGCAAAACTATATTTCCAAATCGTTTATGTGCTTCTTCAAGAATCTTGTCTTCCAAAACTCTTATATTTTGGCAACCAGATTCCACTGAAAATTCATAAAGAATCGACTTTATCGGCAATCTCCCTTCTTTTTCTCTCCATTCATAAATTTCGTTACATAAAGATATTATTTTGTCGCTATCCTGCTTCTTTATATAAGTCTCCACTGCCCCTATGGTCATATTTATCTCCTTTCTACTTTTTCTACCTATTCTGCATAATGTGCTACATCTGACTACTTTTGCAATGCTTCAATGGAATAGAACGCTGGCATATATCTGTCTACGATACCTGCTTTGTCCACGCTTCTAATCAGATAACCAACAGGTCTGCCAGGGAACGGAGACCTATCCAAAGACAAAATATCCTTATACGCAGCCTTTACCGTGTCGTAAACCGCTTCTCTGCGTCTTGGCAGCTTGATTTCTGGATGCTCTTTCTTCATCCATTTCTCAACTACTTTCGCCACATCAATGCAGTCCTGCTTTTCCAGTTCGTCACACACAGACCAGTCAAAATCCTCGTATCCGCTTCTGCGGGGCTTTTTGGCGGCTTTTTGAGGTTCGTTCAACACTTCGCTTGCCTGTGCTTCAATCAACTTCTCAGACGCTTTAATTTTTGGCTTAAACTTGACTGCCACAGCTTTTCGTGCTACAAGGACTGGCTCGTAGGTCACAACAATGTCAGACACATCATTGATTTCGTCCACCGCAACGTCAAGCACTCGTTTACGAAGGTTCTTGTAAACATCGTAGCTAGCTTCCATTGCGCCAAGCTGTTCTCTTAACTTCTTTAAGCTGATTTCATGCGGTTTGTTGTCCATATTCAACCAATCCCGAAGAATCGAGTAAAGCAAGATGCTGTATTGTGACTTCATTCGTGACGTGTAACGCAGCCGATAACGGACATATCCGCTTTCAGCAATGTCGAAAAAGATAGAGCGCAGGTCAGGATTGCAGGTGATTGCCACGACGTAAGACCTTGTTTCTGGTACATAGTCCAGTTTTGCCCTCGTGAATAGGACAAAACTTTCAAATGTTCCTTTCTCTTTGTCAATAGGAATCGAAACCGTATTGCCCAAAAAGTGCTTGATCTGCGGCTCAACCCTTCTTGCATCAAGGCTTTTCAGCCCAAGAAGCTCCCTATATTCCGCCAAAGTAAACTCCACACGGCTGCTGCTTGGGTCTCTCGGATTTATTCTTGATAGGTAAACCTCCAACAACCGAAGTTCTCCTGCGGTGTAGTCCCTGAACTTCGCCCAAACAAGAGATTTGCTTTTCTCGACAAGGTTGTTGTCTGATATTTTTGGCATCTGCTCACTTCCTTTAATGGTCTGAAAACAGTATATCACGAATAGGGGGACGTGTCAACCATTTTGTCCCCCATGGCTTGTCTTTTTGTCCCCCATATCCTCGTCATTTCGTCCCCCATGACTTGTCAAAACGTCCCCCATGCTTTGTCATTTCGTCCCCCATCTACATATTATATATTAAACAAGAAATAAACAAGAGGTTAAATATCATCGTTAAATAGTCGATGACGATAATTTTCAACAAATTCTTTATTTTTCCATTTCAGTTTGTTGATAACTCAAGCCGTCACTTGCTGAATAAGACTGTATCGGTGGTGAAGCGACCTTCCATTAGCCATGCCAAACGTGGACGGATTGTGGATAGGTGTACAAAAAGTGGATGAAAAACTTTTAATTCAATGCTATGGGGGACGGATTGACAAGTCGACCAATCACAGGCAATAGATTGACGATAATTCGCTATTTATTCCGCGCGAATGCTGTCGATTTACAGCCTATGGGGGACGGATTGACAAGGTAAATTTGCCAGATAGGTGTACAAAAAGTGGATGAACTTGAACAAAATGTTCTTCAAAAACTTCGATAATTCGACAATCAGCCGCTTATATTATTTGGATTCACGGTATAGGAATCGTTGGACTTCATAGCGGCTTCTGTTCCAGCATCCTGCGCTTGATAGAGAATCTCCATCTTTGGGGCGGTTCCGTCCGGGTCTGGGTCTGTTCCGGTGGCCTGTGCCATCTCATAGCTACCAGACACCATCCGGCAGACAGCGACCCTGTCCTTGAGCGGTGTGTGGAGGTTTGCCAGAATCTCCGTCAGCACGCCGATGTGGTCTGAGCCGTGATCTCCGTACCGGATGTATAACAAGGCATCTATCTCATAGGAGGAACACTCCATCATAGCATCTATGAGAATCCGCCGTTTCTCCAAATCGGAAAGGTCATCTTCCAGATGTTCCAGCAGTCCCGGATGAATGCAAGCGTCCATGTATCGAGCCACCGATACGCCGCAGCAGGTGAACCAGCGCATAGCCATCGGAAGGGAGATGGCTGCCAGACCTTGCTCCCAATTTGCTATCGTGCCACGATTTACGCCCATTTTTGCCGCCAACTTCTGCTGGCTCAAGCCGGAACGCATTCGAGCTATCTCTAACGCTTTGGCTGTTCTTACTAAATATTCATCCATAAATTCTCACCCTTTCAACAAAATCCGGCAAAACTGCCGGGTTCGACAAGCCAAAAAATGGAAAAAGCTGCTATGGAGAACCAACAGCAGCCTATGTTATAACTGTACCATCGAAAAAAACAATCAAAACAGGAGGTAACAACATGATTATCATTGACGGAATGCCCGCATCTGAGCCGAACGAAAACAAAACGCCGAAACCGTGGGAGGAAAGCTAATGAACCGAACCGCAGATGTTCTGATTATTCCATACGTTCGCAAGCGGACTCTGGAGCTTGTCCTGAGCCTTTCTGGGTACGAAGCTGATAAAGATGCTTACCTCGAAGCAAAAGGCATCTTAGAACGCGCCATAGCTGCCTTGGACGATGGGCGCGACCCGGCAGATAGCATCGAACGCATTGACGGACAGCTTGTGGAACTGTGAAAGGAGAAGAAGATGGACTTTACAAATGGATTCTATAAAGCCGAAAACCCTGTTGTTCTTGAAGAGGTGAAAACTTTCCTTCAGTCAATGGAACGGCGCGGAGCAACAGTCAAAGACTTGGACGATGCCATTGTGCAGCTAAACAATGTTTCGCACAGCATCAGCACAAACGCTCTCGTCAAAGCAGATGTGCTGGACAAGTTACCTGAAAACCCTTTTCGTTCTATGCTCAACGGGATGTTACAAAGCAAAGGGTAACTTAAACTTAATGTGGCTCTTAATCATTGTCATTGCAATTTTTGGCTTCCCTGATGTGAAGTAATGGATGCAAAGAAAACGTTCAATTTTTACGAAGTTGTTTAAAATACATTGACTTGACAACTAAAAGGTGTATAATCATATCAAATGAACGTCCGTACTTACCGATCGGGAGGATATGCCACAATGAGTGAACAGGAAAGAGCCAAGATTGACCGATTTATTGCATGGCTGCTGGAACACCCTGAAAAGATTCCAGCAGCGGAACAAGCACTAGACCTAGAATAACAGAAAACCCCTTGCGCAGAGCTACACCAGCCCGGCACAAGGGGTTCTTTTATTTTACCGGGCATGAACGTCACATCTTCTCGATCAGGTTCATCAGAGCTTCACGCTGCTCCTTCGGCATGGACTCAAGTTTTTTTCTAATCCGCTCTACTGCTGCATCGACTTCACTTTGCGGCTGCTGGGGCGGGCTTTCTTTTTGATTGCCAGTAAGAAGGTAGTCAACCGATACGTTGAAGTAGGCTGCAATTTTAGAAAGAACCTCTGCGGACAGGCTTTTTGTTCTCCCGGCTTTCAGCTCGGAAAGAAAACTACGGCGAATACCGATGTTGGCACAAAGAGTTCCGTCTTTGATTCCCTCTTTTTCACAGAGTGCATGGATGTTGCTGTACAAGTCCGACATAAGAACACTCCCATATTTGTGCAAGTATACAAATGCACAGAATTTTGTACAAAAGAGTTGACTTGTACAGATGCCTGTACTATAATACAGACATAAGCAGTACAGAACACTGTACAATATGAACTCTCTACACCATTATATTAGTACAGTTTTCCGTACTTGTCAATAGATTTTAGCAAATGGAGGTGGAATTTTGAAAGAAAACTTCCGTTCTGGCTTTGAGCTGGAAGTGAAGATGAAGCTGTTGCAGCGAGGTATGAAGCAAACGGAGCTAATTCAGGCGGTTCAAAGCGATACTGGATTGTTCCTTGATGATTCGTACCTCTACAAGATTCTTCGTGGTGAGAGAAAACCGGAAAAGATTATCCAGAGTATCTGCAAGATTCTTAAAATCGAGCAGAATACCGAAAACGAACCTCAGATGTGACTGCAAACGCATTTGAGAAAACAAACCAAGAAAGAGAGAAACAAAATGACCAAGAAAGAAGCTACCGTTGTCTGCATCAAGCCTATTGTTAAAAAGACTGCAAAAATTCGCATTATCGGCGATTCTCCGCTGATCGTGCACGCATGGAGCGAGAAAGCAAAGAAGGAACTGCTTGCATCTCAGCAGGGTACGAAGCTCAAGAAAGACAAGAAGCAGGCTAAGAACGTCTACGGCGAAATCGCCGAAGCACTGTACTGGATGAACGGCAAGCCGGACGTTGCCTACGCCGACTGGACGGAAGAACTGCTGGACGAGTATGCAGCATCTGAGAAGTTTGGCTTCCCCGCTTGCGCTGTCAAGGCCGCTGCCGTTTCCGCTGCATTCCGTCTGGGCTGGACGAAGGATAAGGTTTCCGCTCGTGGCGCATTTATGATTTTCGGCGACAACGGTTCTGAGTTCATCGAAATCAAGTCTTTCAAGCCGGAAGGCGAACCGAAGTTCGTAGGTCGTGAGGATTCTGTTCGTATCGGCATGGGAACCGCAGACCTGCGCTATCGTCCTGAGTTCGCCAACTGGTATATGGATGTTACCATCTCCTTCAACGAGAACGGCAACTTTAGCCTGTCTGACATTGTGAATATGCTGAACGCTGGTGGTGACCAGTGCGGTCTTGGCGAGTGGCGCATCGAAAAGGGCGGGAGCTGGGGCGCATTCCATGTTGAACTGAGCGAATAACGCTCTTTTGGCTGGTGAGGTGAGCTAAGGCGCGGAATGTTAGGCCGGATTTCGGCGAGGTATGTTTGTGTCGGTTATGGATTGGCAGTCGGGGTTCGGCTTGTTTAGGAACGTTAGTGTTAGGTTCGTTAAGGCTGGTTAGGCTAGGCTGTTAAGGCGGGATGTGGCACGGATTGGCAAGACAGGGTGCCGTGTGGAGTGGCTGGCGAGGCGAGGTGCGTTAAGTTTTGGTGCGTTATGTTGAGTTGATGCGCGGAGCGTTAAGACGCGGCAAGGCTGGCGAGGTTTGGAGCGTTAAGGTCATGAGTGGCACGTTCGGGTTCGTTCAGGCTGGCATGGAGCCAAAAATTCAGAAAGGAGCAAAAAATGAACATTAAAACTGGTTATCAGTGGAAGAACGACAAGTGCTGTTACAAGGCAACTGCCGATGAAGCCGCTAGTGCATTTGAAGAAATCCGGCAGAACAGCGGAAAGCTTACGCCGGAGCTAGTTGTTGATTATGCTAGACCGAAGGAATCGGTTCTACATAACGACTTCGAGTGGAGAGACGAAGTTGCCGCAGAGAAGTACCGTCAGGGTCAGGCACGACACATGATTGGTGCAATCCGTATCACTAGCGAGGATACGCAGGAGCCTGTAAGAGCCTACGTCAACGTTACGGTGGTTGCGCCGGATGAACCGCCTGTTCGGTCTTATATGCCGATGAAAGAGGTTCTGGAACACCCGGATTTGCACAGTCAGATGATGGCAGACGCTTTCCGGGATGCACAGAGCTTCAAGCAGAAGTACAACACGCTGGAACGCTTAAAGCCTGTCATGGACGCTATGGATAAGGCGTTTGACGGTGCGGTATAAGGAGGGCTGAACATGGAGCAGATTATCACTTTAAAGGTAGACCTTGAACACCCGAACGAAGCGCACAACGCCATTAACAAGGCGGTGGAAGCATACGAGAAAAGCAAAAATCGCTGGGATGCCTTTGAAATCAACGAAGCCAAAAGCAGAGCACGAGACATTTTGTACAACCTGTGCAATGAAGGCTACAGTATGATATGGACGGTCACGGATGGCGCTGTCGGCCTGACGATTTGGACAAATTTTAAGGAGCCTTGTGTTGGCCAGTGCTATATGCCAAAAGAAAGCCTGTTTGACATTTGGGTCGAAAAGCTAGTTGCGCTGTGCATTGCCACAGGCAAAGAAGTCCCGAAGTTCATCACGGATAAGGCTGGTGAGTGCTGGTAATGAAATTTCGCAAAGCGCAAAGCCGCAAGCGCAGACTGAAGCTTGCAATGGCTGCTGGCGTATCCAGAAACGATGCTAACAAGGTGCTGTGGATGGAAAAATCCATCAACCAGTGCTTTGAACGTCACAATCGGGAAGCCAAAAAGGCAGGTAAACCGAATGAAGATGGAGATTAAATATTGCGAGCGCTGCGGAGCTTTTTTGGGTAGGGTAAACCCACGCAAAAAATATTGCACACAATGTAAAAGAGATGTCTCGTGCGAGCAAAAGCGCACGAGACGTAAAGCATTGAGTTCAGGACGTGGGTTCACTCCAGTAAAAATCGTGTGCCAATGGTGCGGTAAGCCACTGATTAAAATGTCTGCGGCACAAAAGTACCACAAAGATTGCGCGAAAGATGCAGCCTTTGCAAGTATTGCGGAACATCAGAGCATACGAAGAGAACGAGCCTTAAACGAGAAAGCACTGGAAGAAAAAAAGATTCCATCCATAGGTCAGGTTCAAGCTCTTGCAGATAAGATGGGCAAGCATTACGGCGAAGTGTCGAGGATGCTTGCGACAGGGGAACTGACTTATGAATGGTAAATATTATGGCAAGCGGGAAATCCGCTGGCACAGCCGTGAGAAGGAACGGCTGGAACGCATTCGAAGAAAGGATAAAGATGAAAGTATTCGTGGAAATCGCCCTGATCTGGGGCATTGTCTTAGCATTTATTCTCGCAGTGTTTCTGCTGAACTTCTGGCTGGTGCATCAGATCGAGCTTTTGGCCGGAGCTAAGGTGACATGGTACATCATAGGTGTTGGAGCTTTGATGACAACCGGTTGGATTTTTAGACGCAGAGAACCAAAGGACACAGAGGAAAAGGCATGACACTGGAAGCCGCTCTTGAAGAACGCGATATGAAGGCATCAGAGCTTATCCGAAGAAGTGGCGTGTCGGCTCCAACTATCTACAACATCACAAGCCCAAATAAAGCGCCGTACAAGACAGGCGTTAAGGCTGATACGCTTGCAAAAATAGCCGAAGTACTAAATGTAATAGTCGTGATTGATGCAAGCAAACCATTTTTATTCGATATCATTCTGAAAGAAGGGACAAAATGAAAACCGTAAAAGGAAACGTGCTTACCATACTTGGTATTGTCGCCGCAATCGTAGCCGTTAGCTGTGGCGATACAATAAATAGCTGTGATAGTACAGTACAGATGCTTGGATGGGCATTTGTTTCGCTGATGTTACTAGCTACCGCTCTGGTTTTGTGTGCGCTTGGAGTGAGCGCGGAAAAAGAGCATGAAGATAACGAACGGATGGGGATAAACCGCATTCCCGCTCATACCAACAAGTGGAGGGATGTACGGTGAAATGCCCGGTGTGCGGTAGCGACAACATTACAACGATTGACAGCCGGTCAGACAATGACAGCATTGTTCGCCGCAAGAAGTGCATTGCCTGTAACCATCGGTGGTCTACCATCGAAATTGACAAAGACCAATGGTACAGTGCGTTGCAAATCAAAGAGGAACGTAAGAGAGGGAGACCAAAAGATGATTAACCTTGACAGATTCGGTGGCGTGACCGAGCCGGAGGATGGCGTGTACTTCCTAACCCGTGAGCAGGAAGCAAAAGCCAAAGAAGCAGACCGTCAGGCAGAGATTGAGGACTTGCAGTCCGAAATTGACGACAGGGAAGCAGAGCTGAAAGACCTCCGAGCACAGTTGGCAGAGCTGATGGCCGGTTGATTTTGTGTAGCCGTATTAAGCCAAAGTAAGAACAATGAAGCCTAATGAAGCCGAAGAAAGGAAAGAAAATGGGCAAATACAAGAAAGAAATTAAGCACTGCGAAAAGTGCAATAAGCCTTTTTCAGCGTTCCCGAACAGCACGGAAACTCTTTGCGCAAGTTGCAAAAGAAACAGTTTAGAGGAAACGCTCCGCAAGAACGGTCACGCACCGCAGCATACGCTTGTTAGGAGCCATTATGACGGAATCAAGGAGGCGTTTGCTGTCGAAGATGCCGCAAGAAGGGCTTCGTGGGACGAGAACACAAGCATCGAGAAAACGTGCCGTGATTGCGGCAAAGCATTCGAGATTTCTCGTGCAGAGCGCATTTTCTTTGAATCGCATAACATGGCATTGCCTAAGCGTTGCACGGCTTGCCGTAAAGCAAGAAAAGAAGCAAGGAAGGAGAACAACTGATGGCAGTATTAGTAATGGTCTACGGTCATTCCGGCAGCGGTAAGTCCGCTTCGCTTCGGAACTTTGACCCGGAACAGGTGGCGGTTATCAACGTGCTTGGCAAGCCGTTGCCGTTCCGTAGCAACATGAAAACTTATATCACCAACGACTACGGCAAGATTGACGCTGCAATCCACAGTACCAGGCGTAAGTCCATCGTCATTGACGATGCCACCTATCTTATGACTGGCGAGTTCATGCGGAACGCAAAGGTCGCTGGATATCAGAAGTTTACTGACATGGCAGCCAACTTCAACACTCTGCTTATGCGGGCAAAAAAACTGCCGGATGATGTGGTGGTCTACTTTTTCGGTCACAGCGAGTGTGACGGAGACGGTGGTGAGAAGTTCAAGACCATCGGCAAGCTGCTGGACGAGAAGGTCTGCGTGGAAGGGTACTTCACCATCGTTCTGAAAACCGTCGTGCAGGATGGACGATACCTGTTCAGCACTCGCAATGATGGGATGGACACCGTGAAAACCCCGCTTGGGATGTTCAACGATGCACTGATCGAGAACGACCTCGCCACCGTAGACAAGACCATTCGTGAGTATTACAACATCCCGGTTCAGCCGGATAACAAAGGAGAGTAACGGATGAAGAACATCAACTGGAATGACGTGCAGGAAGCCACCGAACGCCGAGACCTGCCTGTTGGCGGCTATGTTGCCGGTATCTGCAAGGCAACGGACGAACCCGCAAAGGAGCGTCTGAACATTGAGTGGGAAGTCGCAGAGGGCGAGTTCAAGGGCTACTGGCGTGAGCAGACCGCTTCCCTTATCGAGCGCGGCAAGCTGAATCCGGGTGAATGGGCGTGGGGCGGCAAGACCATCAAGAGCTACAAAGAGAAAGCGCTGCCTTTCTTCAAGGGCTTTATCACCGCTGTGGAGCAGTCCAATCCCGGCTACAAGTTCAACAACGATGAAAAGACCCTGCGTGGCAAGCTGGTCGGCGTGGTTCTTCGTGAGGAAGAGTACATGGGCAACGATGGCAACATCAAGACGAAGCTTGTTGTTGACCGCTTTACGAGCGTGGATAAGATTCGTTCCGGCGATTATGAGGTCAGACCGAAGAAAACGCTGTCTGGCGGGTCTGGCTCCGGCTACTCGCAGGGCGGGAACGATGACTTCTCTGCGATTGACGATGATGGTTCGTTGCCATTCTGATTGGAGATGCGCATGAATCAGGAAGAAAAAACGCATTGGACGCAAGATAAAATCTTGCTGTATGTGAAAGCCTGTATGTCTGCCACTGGTTTAATCAGAATGCCATCAAGAAGTGAATTGAGCGAGTATTACGGAAACGACAAGTTGACAAATGCAATTCGCCGTTTTCCGGGTGGCTATTACAAAATAGCTGAAATCCTCAATGTCGAAATGAAAGAAAGCGAAACGCAATTCGGAAAGTATGGCGAAGACCTTGCTACAAAACTGCTGGAAGAACATGGATTTTCGGTTGAGCGAATGTCAACTAGATACGCCTATGACCTTTATGTTAATGGAAGCGTTAAGGTTGATGTGAAAACGGCAAGGCCGAGCAAAGCAAATAAGAGTTTTTGCTATTCGTTTAACCTTGAAAAACGCTTTCCGACTTGTGACGTTTACTTTTTGATCGCAAAGAGCGAAGAAAAAGAAAGCATCTACATAGTTCCTGCATCTATCAACCAGACGCAGATTGGGCTTGGCACTGGAACGACCGTGTATAGCAAGTATCAAGACCGATATGACATTATCGCTGATATGAGCAAGGCTTTTGCTTCTGCAAAGTCATGACCGCCTACCTTATATAAGAGCTGTGCTATCTGGCTGGACGGGCGTTTGGAAAGATGAAAGTTTTAGTCGCCTGTGAGGAATCACAGGAAGTTTGTAAGGCGTTCCGGGCAAAAGGTCACGAAGCTTACTCATGCGACATCCAGGAACCGTCCGGTGGGCATCCTGAGTGGCATATTCTTGGAGATGCGCTCAAGGCTCTGGAGGGGGGGCAAATCGTTACGATGGACGGCGTAGTGCATGAAGTCGGCAAGTGGGATTTGCTCATTGCACACCCGCCTTGCACTTATTTGACAAAAGCCGGCGGAAATAGGTTAGTGATTGATGGCAAAATTCAAGCAGAGCGATATAAAAATGGATGCGATGCACGAGATTTTTTCATGAAGTTCTGGAATGCCCCGGTGGATAAAATAGCAATAGAAAATCCGATACCTATGCGAATCTTTGGACTGCCAGAATACAGCCAGATCATTCAGCCGTATATGTTCGGAGATGAATACATGAAAACGACGTGCTTATGGCTGAAAAATATTCCGGGACTGTTCGCCACAGATATAGTTATACCTACGTCGAAATGGGTCGCGTCGTCAGATCATCGTGCGAAGAAACGAAAAGACGCATGGTCTCAAAGTGGCCACAGAACAGCGAAACAGCGAAGCAAAACATTTCCGGGAATCGCAAAAGCAATGGCTGAACAGTGGGGTGAATTGGAATGATTACCTGTTGTCTCAACTGCACATCACGCTGCACAGCTTGCCACGACACTTGCGAGAAGTACAAGGCAGAGAAGAAAGACTTCGAGGAGCGCAAGGCATTCGTGTATGAGCTGAACCACAGCCAGAGCGTGTACCACCGCAACTACGAGGACAAGCACCGGGAACGTGGCAAGAAGCGGTATCTCGGAAGTGAATTTAGAGGTGAACGAGGATGAGAAGAAAGTATAAACCGGGCGGCTACATCATTTCACTTGATGACTTGATGAAGCAGGAGTTTGTTTACTGCGCCGGAAAACTTGTTCACAAAGGATGGTTTGGTAGCTGGCAACTGCGATATGCAAATAGCGAACTTGCCCGACTGCGTATCAGAGAAGCCAAAAAAATCGAAGACAACGCATGAACACCGGCAAGCAGTTTGAAGCAGACTTCAAAGCATCCATCCCATCCGATGCGTGGTGCTACCGGCTGAAGGACAGTGCTGCAACCTACTACGGTGGCAACGAGAACCTGTCCTTCTCCATCGACAACATCTGCGACTTCATTGTGTACCGATACCCGATGAACCACCTGTTTGAACTGAAAACCATCGAAACGCCCTCTATCCCTCTGGAAAAGGTGTTCGGCAAGTACGACAAGGCAAAGTATAAGTACCGCAAGGAAAAACACATCACTGACATGGTGGATGCGATGGGGTATAGCGGTCAGACCGCCCATGTGATAGTCAATTATCGGGCGGTCAACCGCACCTTTGCAATCCCGGCCAGAAAGGTCCTGGCGTTCCGCTACAACGAGAGCCGGAAGAGCATCCCTTGGCAGTGGGCAGAGCAAGAGGGGATAGAGGTCAAAGCAAAAAGGCTACGTGTCCATTGGCAGTATGACGTGGACGGGCTGCTAAAGAGATTGGAGAAAGAGAATGAGCATGAAATGTGACCGCTGCGGAGCAGTGTTTAATCCTGAACCTCCCGATGAGATGGGGAGACATAAGCCCAATGCCGTGATTCTAGTTGACAAGAACGTGCATGACGCATGGGACTACTGGAGTTGCGATTGCTATGATGAGCCGTTTCTTTGCCCCTCTTGCATGGCAAAGCTGAACGACTGGTTGAAAGGAGAACAGAAGTGAGCAAGAAAGTTTCAGACATCCTGCCCAAGACGGAAATCTTGGCACAGTTGGCAGAAGAAGCGTCCGAATTGGCACAGGCTGCGTTGAAGCTGCGCCGTGCGCTGGATGGCACGAACCCGACACCGAAGAGCGTAGAGGAATGTTTAGAAAATATACAAGAAGAAATGGCGGATGTTTTTGTCTGCCTAACCATGTTTGGCAAGTCCGCCGAAAGAGACGGAATCTTGATTTATAACAGGTACATGGAAAAGGTTATCAAAATCGAAGATGAAAAAGAAGTCCGCTGGCTCTCTCGCCTTGAAGCAAAGGAGAATAAAGATGGCTGAATATTATGTTGGATGTGGGATATTTGGGGAAATCTATGCCGGAAAAATAACACCACCTCGAAAAGATGGTTCGCAGATGTGGAAAAACAAATCGGATGTGACTGACGGAGCAATCGAAGCGGTCGTGAACCATTTCATTATAGAAATGGATCGTGACGATAAGAGCAAAATTCAAAAGGCATGGGGAGTTCGTGGCAATAGAACGCTAAAAGTCACGTTTGAACTTGTCCCAAACAAGGAGTAGCCAGATGAATAAATTCGGAAACTGCCCTCTGTGCGGAAAGCAGGTCAAGCCGACCAACCTCCGCAAAATCGCACGGCAGAATCAGGTGTACGGCTTTCGCATGGCTCTGGATGGCATAGCCGCCACATGGGGCGCACTGATTCAGAACCTTCGGTGCGATGCAGACCTGACCGATGAACAGGTGCAGAAAATCATCCGCATTGGCGACAGATACTGGGAGATGGTTGGGCAGTTCAAGAACGAGAACATGACCCCTGACGAGTTTGCTGATTACATCACCGCAAAGTCAGAACAGGTCGAAAAAGAGCTGAGGGAAAGGTGGAGCTAACAATGTTTGAATTTGTAACCCGCTGGCTGGTCTGCCTAGTCCTACTGGCGGTAGTAGTTCAGTCCGAACGGACAATCAAGAACATGGCGAACAGCCTGTTTGAGGAACGGCAGGCAATGCTCGTCTGGCTGTTCGTCAACGTGTGTCTGGCCGTTTGTACGGCTGTTGTGATGGGGTGGAAATGATGAAAATTTGTGATATTGAGAGAAAAGAAATTAATTTTGAGTGTCTGGAATATGGAGATGTGTTTGAGCTGAACGGCGAAATTCTCATGAAAGCTAACGTGAACATTTCGGTAAGTAAATTGTCTGGCGGTGTCAGCTTAAAAAGCGGAGAGTTTTTGCAGATAGATGAGTATTTTCCCGTTAAGATGGTAAACGCTCATCTTCAGTTGGAATGATAAGGAAAATCATGGACAACGAACTTTACTGTCCGATGAAGATGACCAGCAATCCGCTCGGTCGGTGCGTCTGCGAGAAAGAAAAGTGCGCTTGGTGGCGACAGTTGGACAACTGCTGTTCCGTCTGGTGGATTGCAACCGAGCTAGATAAAATCGAAACGAAAATGAAGAGGTGATAACTATTGGCAACACCCCCGAAGCGTGGTCGTGGCAGACCGCCGCTGACCGAAGCGGAAAAGAAAAAGCGTGAGAAGCGGGCGCAAAAGGCAAGAGAAGAAGCCGCTGCGAAGCGTGAGAAAGAGCGAGAGAAGAAGAAACAACAGATGCTTAACAAGCGGAAATCTATCCGCTCACAGGTGAGTAAAAAGGTGAAAGAACAGCAGGAATTGGCAATCACGAGGTCTAAGATGCTGAACACAGGCGATTTGCAGTCAAGAATCGGTGATGAAGAGGACAAGAAGGTCATCGGAATGATTGCAGCCAAGTATTTTGGCGACCTTCCAAGCGTGGACATGAACAACCCAATTGAAGTGCAGCAACGTCTTGACTTCTTCTTTGACGCTTGCATCGAAGCAAGAATCTCCCCTGTGGTGGAATGGATCGCACTGGTGCTAGGCATCGAATGGGTGAGCCTGAAGCAGATTATGGCGGGCAAACGCCGTGACGACAGCTTGCAGCAGAAGTACATCTTGAAGCTGATTCTGCAAATGCAGTCCATGTGGGCATACAACGGTATGTACGGTCAGGAGAACCCGGCAGAGTGGATTTTCCGAGCCAAGAACTACTTTGGTATGCGTGACAACGTGGAAGTCACCGTTGCACCGCCTGAACAGCCGCTGGGCGATGCTCAGAGCGCAGAGCAATTAGCCCAGAAGTACCAGACGGCTTTGCCGAAGGAGATTGATGTGGAGTACAAAGAGGTGGCAGAAGAGGTGGTCTAAAATGACTAACGGCGATTTTATCCGCTCCATGACGGACGAAGATATTACAGAAAACTTTACGCGGGGCATCTGCGAGCTTATCAAACATCGTGACCCGGAGCGTTGCCAGAACCGTGAGCATTGCTTTCATTGCGTCAAGGACTGGCTGAAAGAGAAAAACAAAATAATGGTGAGGGCTGACCAATGGAAACTTTGATTGACTTCTCCGACCCGTGCCTGCGCACGTTTCTGCCTGTCCTCTTACAAGACCACACGACAGGCAAAAACATCATCTGGGCGACAGACCCGCCGCCTGAACTTGGCGTGGGCTTTGCGGATGAAATCACACTGGAACAGCTAAATAAGGTTCAGCTTGTCCCTCGTGTGCAGAAACGGATGGCAGACCAGAAGAAGCGAACCAGCAAGAAAGCAGAGGTGTTTACGCCGACTTGGGTTTGCAAGAAGATGACAGACGTTGCCGAAAACGACCTGAAGGGCGAGGACTGGAAGGAGTACATCAACAAGACTTGTCTTGAAGTCACCTGTGGAGAAGCACCGTTCCTGACAAGCCGATACGACACAACGACAGGGCAGATGATTGCCGTGCCGGACAGAATTGGTCTGCTGGATAGGAAGCTGAATGTTCTGGCAGAGCAGTTCCATGACTATGATATGTGGATGTGCTGGGCAATCAGCGCCTACGCATCGACATACGGCTATGAGTGGCAGGGAGACAATCTCTTGCTGGCAAGGTGCAATCTGTTCCTAACACTGATTGAAAATTTCAAGTATCGGTTTGATGCTAAAAGGTTGGAAATCGGCTGTATGCCTATGTTCCTTGACTGCATCGCAGACATCATCTCATGGAACGTCTGGCAGATGGATGGTCTGAAAAAGACTGTACCCGGCACGGACATTCCGTGCAAAATAAAAGACTGGAAAGCAAACAAAGAAATCCTGTTCAAGGATGTTGAGGAGGATAACTAACATGGGATTGTATAAAGTGCCTGTTGAATGGAGAGAACGTGGATATTTACTTGTTCACGCTTCTACTCAAAAAGAAGCAGCGAAAGTCGCAATGAACGGTCTCGACATATACCCTTTGCATAATCAGCCGATTGGTGGAAGCCTTAAACTTGCATTTCCAGAAGGCTCCGAGACTGAATATATTGCAAGGGTGGCGCCAGGTTTTGAGGAGGACGACTAATGCAGACTGACAGAGGAATCTACCACAAGCGAGTATGTGACCGCTGCGGAGAAGTTCTGGGCGGCAGGATGATGAATCCTGACGAATACTTCAAAGACTGGGCGTGGCGCAGGGACACAGGCGACCTGTGCCCGGAGTGCTATGAGGAGTATAAGCAAGTGATCGGACGGTTTAATGGGGGAAAGAGAGGGCAAAGAAAATGACGAGATGTTCTATATGGCGTTGCAAACAGTGTGGCGTGGTTATTTACAACGCCAAAGATGCGAAAATTCCTGACAATGCGTTTGACGAACTTTTTGGGTTTGAGACTATTTGCAACAATTTAATGGGCTTTAGCCTGCCGACAGTCAAATATACGCACAGATGCGACGCGCAGACCATCGGCCTGTGTGAGTTTATCGGTTGGAGGAAGCAAGAATGATTTACTGCACCACCGAACATTGCTCTTGCATGGGCATCAAGCAGTTCTCTGCTGGCAAGGCTATCCGATGCACGGCAGAATCCTGCAAGAACAAATCTGAGCCGTCCTGTGGCTCTTGCAAATGGTACGCAGAACCGGAGGGCGTGTGTGTAAACGACCAGTCAGAACACGTTGCAGACTTCGTGTGGGATGAACGTGGATGCAAGGAATGGGAGAGAAAAGATAATGAATAACATTGCAAACGGACTGATTGTGGTTTTGGCATCTTTTTTAGTCGGAACATTTATATGTGGAATAGCATATCTCATTGAGAAAATTTTAATATGGGATATATTTTTGAACGAAATTCCTGATGGAAATAAAAAAGTTTTTGCAGATGCAATCATCCACATCATAGTTTATTTGATTGGGTTTGCGGCATTATATGCGATGTACAAGGCAGGAGTATAAAAATGACAGCAGGAGATAAAATCAGGAAGCGTAGGCTTGAACTTGGCATCACGCAGAAAGATGTTGCGAGGATGATTGGAACAACCAATTCATATGTAAATGCCGTTAAAAAGCAAAAGCGTAGCGTGAAGAAAGAAACGCGGCTGGCAAAATTCGCAGAAGCCCTTCAATGTAGCGTGAACGATTTAAAGTCGGACGTGCCAAAAGGCATGGTAGACCCAACCAATGATGACTTTGGAGCGGTCTGCAACTGTGCTGTCCGCTATTGCTTGAGCAGACAGTCATATATGCCTAGCATTGTTTGCAGATACATCGTGCCGCTTTTGCCGGAACTGACCGACAGGACGCTTGATTGCTTTGAACGTGACATTGCCGAACGCAAGAAAACTGGGTTTGACTTTGGCGATTCTTGCGACTAAGACAACGTGGCGTGATAAAGATGGAAAAATGTTGCAAGGATTCTCGCCGACAGCGTACTTTCTAGGCTGCTACGCAGACGGTCAGTTCTGGGATAAGATAGGCGAGAGACTGCCAAAAGATGTGACGGTGACGCATTGGATGGCGTTTCCGATGGTATAGGAGGGCTTATGGAAAACAATATCGTTATTACGCAGGATATGATTGACTCGTTTACGGCTGCCATGCGAGAAGCGTACAGAGCATACGGAAATGATGAGGAGCGTGTGCATGGCGTGATGGATGGCATTATGTGCGAGACCTTAGATAGGCTTGGCTTTACAGAAGGCGTGGAAATCTTTAACGAAGCACCGAAATGGTATGCGTAAGGAGCAGCAAACATGACGAACAAGAAGTTTGGCATCATCGTTATTGACTTGAGCCTTTTTGATTTCGGGCCGAAGCCGCCTTGTGGGTATATCAAGGCGAAGCATATTCGCCCAGATTACGGCAAAGGCGCAAAGCCTGTCAAGGCGCATAAGCGAATCACGAGAACGAGAGAGGGATTTAGAAAGTGAAAAAGCTTAAATTTCCTGAAGATTTCTTTGCATACGACAACCCGGACTGCCCCGACAAGGACATTGAAAAAGCCGTGAACAGGATGAAGAACTGGATGAAGGGCGAGACCTACAAGAGCAATCCTTGGTTCTTTATGGCTGCTGGTAACTATCTGATTGTCGGCCTGATTGCTGAGGATGGGCAGAAAACAATCTACGTTGCACGGCAGTATTATGAGATAGTCAATATTCCGGGCGAAGGTTGGCTGCGTGAGTCTGACGCTAAGTGCCTGTTTTAAGGAGAATTAAAGATGGAAGAACTTAAGAGATGTCCGTTCTGCGGTGGAGAAGTGGCTATTGCAGAAACAAGCTATGATTCCGAATTATGGATGTTCGTTACAAGAGGACATGGAAATAATAAGTGCAAGTGTCGAATTTTCATGGAGAGCAGAAGTTATACGCTTGATTTTCCTGAAAGCGAAAAAGCAAAAATCAAAACCGACCTTATCGAAGCATGGAACAAGCGCTACAAAGAGGATTAAGTATGGAGCAGGAACGCAAGCCGAGAACATCAATGATTCTTCTGTTGGAACACGTTCATGCGATGGACGAGCTGACAGACGAGGAATTTGGAGCATTCATCCGCAACTACGCACAGTATGTTGAGATTGGACTTGAGCCAGCATACGACAACGACCGTGCTATGCGGATGCTCTGGAAAGTTGTTAAGGCGTTCGATGATATGAATGCACAGAAAAGGCAGGATCGAATCGAGAAAAATAGACGGAGTGCAAATAAGCGTTGGAACGATGAAAAATGCAAGTGCATACAAACGCATACCAATGATGCAAACGCATACGCTGGTATGCAAAATATGCAAATGGATGCAAACGATGCCTTATCTGTATCTGATTCTGTATCTGAATCTGATAAAAAAGAAAAATGTGAAAAGAAAAATGCCAACGAAGTCAAACGTTTCAAAGCTCCGACTATCGAGCAAGCCAAAGAATACTTTTCCGAGAAGGGCTACATGGAAGCGGAAGCAGAGCGGTTTGTTGACCACTTCACGGCAAATGGCTGGAAAGTCGGCAAATCGCCTATGAAGGACTGGAAAGCTGCTGCACGGAACTGGATGCGTAACGTAAAGGACTGGAACGGTGGCTATCAGCAGACAATGGCTGAATTGCCTGACGAGGGAGACTTTCTGCGGTGAATATTGAAAATCAGACCCAATACATCCTGCTGGGAGCTGCCCTCACGTTCTCGGAATACGCTGATGTTTTGCAGGACTTGGAGATTGAAGACTTTTGCCCTGAACTGCAAAGCACATTCGCTGCCATTCGTGGCTATTGGGAACACAACAACAAGTGGAACCCGGTAGAAGTCATGGGGCAGTACGATGGCGATTGCAGAAAGGCTATGGGTGAATGTCTGGATGCCTTTGGTGCAGAGTTCATCCGCAACGTCACCCATGACATGATGCAGGGATGGGCTAGAATCGTCAAAGAACAGGCAGCATTGACCAGAGCCAGAGGGTTTGCATTCAAAATCGTTGATGGTTCGACCCGATACGCAGACTTGACTGGCATCTATGAGCAGCTAGGCGAAGCTATCAACCTTCACAGCGAGAGAAGTGATTTTATCCCGATGTGTGATGGCATAGACAATTACATCCGCAAGCTAGACGATAAACCGGAGTATATCAGCACAGGGCTTAAAGTGCTGGACAACAACTTGCATCTTGTGCCGGGCAACTTCGTTGTGATCGGCGGCAGACCGTCTGCCGGTAAAACTGCTCTATCCCTGCAACTTGCCTGTGAAATAGCCAAGAACGGACGCAAGGTGGCGTATTTCAGCTTAGAAACCGACCCTGATACCCTCTATGCTCGTATTATTGCAAACCAGCTAGGCGTACCGCTTCACACGGTCAAAAACAAGACTGTCAGCATTAACGAGCTTGACCGACTGGCAGCCATCAAGAAATATCCGCTGTTCGTCCGCTCTGCCGCTGGTAAGAGCGTTGGGTGGATTAGAACACAGTCCATCAGAATGCAAGCCAAAGTAGTTTTCATCGACTATTTGCAGCTTATCCATCAAGCCGGAGCAAAAGACCGATACAGTGCCGTCACAGAAATCAGCATGGCACTGCATGAGTTTGCACAGTCTACAGGAACGCTTGTGGTAGCACTTGCACAGCTCAATCGAGAGACAGCAAGAACAGGCATTCCACCGACTGCCGCAGACCTGCGAGAGAGCGGACAGATTGAACAGGACGCAGATGCAATCATTCTGCTGGCACAGAACGTGACCACAAAAAAGCGACCGGAGCAGCATTATCACTTTGCGCTTGAGAAGAACAAAGAGGGCAACGTAGGGTCACTGGACATCACGTTCCAGATGGAAACCCAGCAGTTCAAAGAGTGCGTGTGGATGTAACATCGCTTCTGCGCTCGCATCGTCACAGTAGAATAGGCAAGAAAAACAGATAACAGGGTCAGGACGATAAAGTTATCGTCTGAACCCTATAAATATTTTTCACTACACAAAATATAGGAGAAAAACAACTATGGCACTCACCAACATCGAACGTGAGACTATCATCAGCTTCAACGCAGCGGAAGATACCGCAGAAATCTACACGGCAGACCCGGTTTACATTCGCAAGCTGGACAAGCTCTGTGAGCAATTTCCCGATACATACAAGTTTATGGCGGAGCTGTCTGCCAAGCGGTGCAAGGAATCTAAGACCTATTCGATGCCGAAACGTCTTGTGAAGTTCCGCTCACCCATCACCCGCGAAATCAGCGAAGAGCAGCGTGAAGCACTGACAGAGCGTTTGCGTAAGGCAAGAGAAGCCAAGAATATCTAATCTTAGCTCGTGCGGCTACAAAACTACTGTATCAGAAAGCGTGGAATGGTGTCAGGTGGTAAAACTACCCTCTGCGACTATTCTATGCTTTTTTCTCTTGTTATTTATCAGGTGAAAACGGCAAGGTCTGGATTTGAGTAGGAGCCGTCTCGATCGAGCGGAGTTTGGGCTGATATGGCTGCGACTATCAGCGTGATGCGTTTGTATGCAAATGGATGCACTTGTATGCGTTTGCATCCAATCTTCCCCCCTTTCTTCCCCCTCTTTCCCCTACAACCCCTATTACCCCCTATAATCCCCCTAACTCCCCCCTCAAACAAATAAATTGTTTGAGGCCCCCACGCCGAAATGGCGCGACAACTGCGACAACCGGAAATGACAACCATACATTTTGCAAAGGTTCTTTCCCCCTACAACCCTCTATCTCCAAAAGCTATACCGTTAGCCAGCAGAGTAGACCGTAGGAGAGAACTGGCGTAAGATTCGGATTGGTGGATGGTCTGCGACTATTCCATACATGGAGAATTGACTTCGTTTTGTAGTCGGTTGAATATGTACAAATGTTGCATTTGCTATTCCTAGCAGAATACTATGGATTGATTATAATATCATAGTGCGTTACTGGGAATTAAATCGAGCAGGAACATACAGAATCGGATGGTATGAGTTATTATACGAAATAATCCGTGATTATCGGGAGTAACTATATCTGTATACTATAATAAGTATGGCTATTATACGAAATAGATATAACTAGCGGAAGAATAAATTATGCGAAATTGGAACGAGAGGTGATTTTTGGAGTGGTCGGATGACTTAGCGACTATCGCACCTCTCTTTCTCTAAAAGGCAAGCGACTATTTCACACAAAAATACACGACTATTTGACGATGGTTCGCAAGAAAACGTTGCGACTATTACCCTACGACTATCAGCGGACTGTCCGTTACTATACGATATATAGGACTTTCAAAAGCTGGTCGTCTGACGACTTTACGACTATTCCACGACTATTTTATTGGAGAAACTGCGACTATTGGCTACGACTATTCCATCCGGAACGCTACGACTATTGCTGACCTCTATTAGCTATCGGGCGAAAGCCCGAAAAGAGTTGCGGCACAAGCCGCCAATGGTTCCGCGCCGCCCGCCGCGCCCCTGCCGCTGGACTGCCCCGCCGGGTGGAGTGTGCCAGCCGGTGCGCCCTCACTGCTGACCGGTGCCAGATCGCAAGCCGCCGGGCTGGCATGGTCTGCGATATGCTGCACTGTCTGGCATGGATCTATAACAGGGGCACACCGCTGCGCCCTTATATACCTTATTATAATAGGGCGGCTGTGCTGTCCTGTATAGCGTCCGGCGTGGCGTCTGGTATCTGGTATGTACTGGAGGTGCTGCGATGCTGTGATACGCTCCAGCGTGGCGCAAGCGGTATTATAGCCGCTTGTGTCGGTCTGGTGTCGCGGGCTGTTGAGCGGGCATAATTGCAGGAAAATCCCCTGTAAAGCCTTGTGCGCTGTTTTGTAGCGTGTGCGGTATAAATTGCACGAACAGCACAAAACGCGCTGTAAACGCTTGTATGGGGCTGCACTGCAGCAGGGCAAAAATAAAAGCCTTGCATCTACTGAGGGTGCAAGGCAAAAGAAAAGCCCGGCCACTTCTGACCGGGTGAAATGCTTCTTATTTGCTGGCCTTAAAAAGTGCGCTGAAAAACCAGAAGAAAAACAGGATACAAGATAATATCATTTTGCGGTCACCTCCCGGATGCTACCGATCTCTTCGGCGGTGTATACTTTGCCGCGATAGCTGCGGAAAAGGTGGATCCAGTCCCACGCATCAGCAGCGGACAAAAAGACGTTGCCAGCGCTGTATAAACCGCCGTTATATTGGATATAGCCGGGCACAATATAGCCAGGTGTTTTTTTGGCTTTTGCCGTGTCGATCTCTGAGACGCTCCACACGCTGCACCCACGCACAACAGGGATATATACTTTATCGGGATAAATCATTGTTAAACCCTCCATCAAACCACACTAAACCGCTTGTAAACGGTCTTTTTGCTGCACTCGGCGTAAATATCCGGGTGTGCGGCCTGCAAAAGCTTGCTATCAAGCCGGACGCTCTGCACGTCCTTGTAAATGGCTTTCGCAGTGCCCTGCACCATTTCCGGCGCGCCGTGCATCATGTCAATAATTTCAGCCTTTACAGCATCGTTCATTGCTTCGAGCTCTTCAATTAACCGCTTGTTTTCGCGGTATGCGTTCACTTTTTCTTCAAACGTTGTCATTTTTCAGCCCTCCTTATTAGCTGTTGAGAAATACCAGCATTACCAGCGCGCTGGAGATCATGCCGCCCACATACCAGAGGGCTGCCCACTGGGTAAAGTCTAAAGTAATCATACTGTAAACCCTCCATTAATCAAATTCCGGCATTGCCAGAATAATTTTTCTGCACCGCTCAACGCTCAAGCGGTACGGCTTGGAGCGGGTCAGGTTGTCCGCTATAATCTGAGTGTATACCATCAACGGCAACTCAAACAGCCCGGCACACTTGGGATAAAGGCGCACGGCCTGATTTCTGATTTCTGCGTTTAGTTCATCTGCCCGTGTCATAGCTCAAACCTCCTTATACTGCGGGATGTAGCCCAGTACTTTAACTTTTTTCGGAATGGTGTAGTAAATCTGCCCACAATCGGGGCACCAAACAGCGTCGTATTGCTTGCCGTCGTCTCCCAGCGCCTTGCACTCTACCTCACAGGTAAAGCGTTTTAGAGCGGTTTCTGTAAGCATTGCTGCCACATCTGCGGCGGGCTGTGCGTTAAATGCTGCCACTGCCTTTTCTGCGTCTGCCAGCGTATCAAATACGCCCAGTGTCCAGCCTGCACCCTCTAAGATGTAGTCTACCATATACAGGCCGCTGTCGCTGCACCAGAGCCACACAACGGGCTTGATGGTCATTCTGCGGTTGTTCTGGGCTGCATAGATCTGGTTAAGTGTGCCAGTCATTAAGCTGCCATCCGCAAAAGACGCGGTAAAAAGGTCTGCGCACTTTAATTTGCTTTTCATGGTTTTGTCCTCCTGTTTTGTGGTGATGTAAATAAGTTTGTTTACTGTCTATATCGTAAACAATTTTATTTCTTTTGTCAAGAGGTTTGCACATAAAAAATGAATATTTTTGTTTACAATAATTTTGTCCGTTTGGGCGTGCCCTATCGGACATACTGCCCGCCCGCCGCCGGTATGATCTGCCCGGCGCAGCCTGTCTGGTATCGAGTGTAGCTGGTGCAGCGTGTCCAGCGTCTGGGCGTGTGCCTTGCCTTGCATGGTCTGCCCTGCTGCCTGTGATGTGTAGCCGTTTCGGGTACGCTGGGGGGCTTGGGTCTCCACCTCTGGGGTATATGGGGAGAGCCGAAGGTGGGGTGGTGAGCCGTCCAACCACCGAAAAAATAAAAAAGGCTCAAAAAACACCCCTACCCCTATCTCAAGCTCCCAAAAATTTTCCGCAAAAACAAAAAGACCCCTACAAAGGGTCTGCGTTCTGTGCTATACTTGCCTTACAAGCCTTGAAAGGGAGGAATCTACAATGGCTAAAAGTAAAATGACAACGTGTAAGCACTGTGGCGCAGAGATTGCAGCAAGTGCAAAGGTCTGTCCTCAGTGTGGCGGCAAGAACAAACCGCCCATCTATAAGCGCTGGTGGTTTATTGCCATCATTGTTTTGATTGTCTTGTCTGCTATTGGTGGCTCTAGCGATAGCGGCAAGAAGGGCTTTGAAGAAGGCTACAAGGACGCTACGTCTAACAAGACAAGCGCATCCGCCGCTTCTTCCGTTGCATCCGTTGTACCTGAAATCAGCGAGGACGATTACAAGGCAGAGTGTCAGACTGTGGACTATAAAGAACTGTGCCGCTATCCTGAAAAGTATGAAGGAACTAAGATTGTAGTCAAGGTAAAGGTCTCGCAGATTATTGACGCAAACTTCTCCGGCAGCGAAAAGGCATGGAGAACCTACACGGACAACAGCGGATACGGATTCTATGCCGATGACGAATATTATATGCTGGATAAGCGCGGTGGAGATGCTGTGAAGATTCTGGAAGATGATATTATCACCGTCTATGGCGAGTTTACCGGGCTTGAAAAAATCACCAGAGCATTGACTAGCACTACTGATGAGCTGCCACGAGTTGAAGTCAAGTACGCAGACCTTGTGGATGAATAAGGAGAACATAATGGAAAACAAAACGCCTAAGAGCGATTTGATTCCTTGCGAACACTGCGGTCACATGATTTCTAAAACGGCCAAGACCTGTCCTGAATGTGGCGGCAAAAACAGAAAATATATAAGCGCTGGAAAAGTTGTGCTTATAGTTGTCATGCTTATTATATTCGCTTACCTTGAATTTATGCTCTCCGCTTCGTTCGCAGCGGGTTGATCTAAACGAAAAAAGCCAGCGGCTAGATGTTCTCTAACCACTGGCTTTTCTTATGGGCTATCTACGATTTAAGTGTTGGAAACATGATAGGAGCGCTGACTTCTTCCTTTTCTCTGAGAATGTCGAGCAAACAATCATTGTATCCCATTGAATAGCTGTCTTCGCAAAAATGTTGTACGGACGTTGCTAGCGCTACACTTACAACTTCTCTTGACCGCTTATCCTCTGGCATGATGATTTCTAATGCCTGATTAAGGATTTCATGGCTTTTTTCTAAAACGGCTTTGTGCTCTTCATTCTCAGCTTGCAGCCGAAACATTTCTTCCGAGTAGTCCATCAGCACGTCTCCATTCTAATCTGCTCGCCAACAGGAAGATAGCCCGCTTCTTTGAGCTTGCTATAAATGAACTTCTGACCGGCTCTCGTCCAGCGAGTGACCTCTTTCGTCTTTCCGTTCGGCAGCTCGATCGGATGCCCGACAACGTATCCGTTGCCAAGATACTTCTGGTAAGGAATCCACTGTTTGTTCACAGTATGTTGGATGCCAAGCCCTCTAAGAATCTGGTTCAGCTTTCGTGCGCTCATGCCGTAGTTCATGGCAATCTGTGTGGTAGTCAGGCTTTCATCGGAAAGCAGCATAGCCTTTGCGTAGTCAGAATCAGGCTTCATCTTGGCGTTTTCCACTTCCAGAGCCTTTACCTTCTTGCGCTCCGTGTCGATAACACTGTTAGCGGCAATCAGGGCGCGGCTCAACAGCATCTCTGTCGATTCAGGCTCCGGGTTGGTGAGCTTCTGCTCCATCTGATTGAAAGCATCAATGTACTTGAGTTTCCATTCAAGGGCTTCCTTGCCAGTGAATCCCATAGCAAGGAGCGTAAACCCATCGCGATTCATCAGATACTCAGGTAGCACTTTGTTTTGGACTGAAAGGTACTCCGATTTGAAGAACATAGAGGACAGTCCAATTTTGGGCTCTCCTCCCATCAGGTTTTCGATGTCGCGAAGAACGTGCTTGTGCTCTTTTCCAAAATTCTCTGCTACTTCACGGCTGGAAACGACAACCTGTCCGTTTTCGCTGATAAGATTGATAGCATATTTAACCTTTTGTTCCATAAAAACTCCTATGGTTCTTGCGGAACAAGCCAATTCCTGCTATAATAAGGCTGGAACAGCTTGTTCCAGTGGTTTTGATGATACGTTCGCTGCTGTCGGCAAACTTTAGCGAGCGTATCATTTTTCGTTTTCATCGGTCTCCGGGATGGGATGCACCTCAAAGAACGTGTCACGGATGGCTGCGGCCTGTGCGACCTTGTGTTCGGTGCAATAGGCTTTCAGCCACTGGAACTGCCGTTCGGTCAGCGCAACAGTGAACGTGTGATTGTGGCGTTCGAGATAAGGACTGTACATAAACTCACCTCCCTTCATGTGGGTGCAACCAGTATACGCAATATGTTGTGGCTTGTCAATTACGCAAACGCTTAATGTAGTACTGGTATCTGTACAAAATCTAAAAGTTTGTAGATTTGCACAAAATTCAGCCCTTGTTTTTGGCTGCTCCCGCTTCGTACCCTGCCCGGTAGTTCAGTTCGGACAGCTTACCCAGCGCTTCTGCGTACTCCCTATCCTCGCTGGTCGGCTCTTTGCCGTGTGCGAGAGTTTTCAGAAATTCTTCGGTTGTCGTGGGGAAATTCATGTTTTTTGCTCCTTTCTATTGCAGAAGCGGCCTGCTTCTGCTATAATAATTGACAGAAACCGAGACTGCGCCCTTGGTTGCGCAGCTTCTGTTTTGTGGTGGAATAGGTCGTCAGTACTACTTTGGTCGGTGGGGCTGACGGCCTATTTTTTATGCCACAAAGGATAAATCTACCGCTGTTGGTTGATTCATCATGCGTTCTGCTGTCTTAGATTATAGACGCTTGGTATATAGTTGTCAACAGCCCAATTTGTATAATTTGTACGTTAAAACACGTTTTAGTGTACATTTTTGATAGTGGTTTTGACACTTTAATGTGTTAGAATTGGGGCGGAAATTTATAGTAAAACTTGATAATACGATAATTATACAAGATGTAAACCAACACAAAAAAGTGTTGATAAAAAAGTGACCCTAATGATAGTAAATAAAATTCCCTATTGACAAACAAAACAAAATTGTTTACAATATAACCAGAAAGGGTGACATGAAATGGGGAAATACAAAAAAGTGACAGAAAAAAAAGAGCCTTTTAATGTTTCAACGAATGGCGTAGAGATAGTTAAAGAACTTATGAAGCAGTATGGCATAACAACAGCTTATATTGCTAATGAAGCTGGATTCACTTCAAGACAGGCTTTGTATCAGTGCTTTAAGAATGAGAGCTTAAATCTTTCTAGCTTTTATAAACTCTTAAAAGCTATGAATTATCGAATCGTGGTTGAACCCGACATGGGAGATATTGGCGTTGGGGCTTATCGTGTTGAAGGCACTGTAATTGAAAAGGACAGTGATTCTGAATGAATGTAGCGTATGTTCGTGTATCTACTATTGAACAGAATGAAGCACGACAGGTGGAAGCGTTGAAGCGGCATAATATTGACCGCTGGTTTATTGAGAAGGTCTCTGGCAAGAATATGGATAGACCGGAGTTGCAGAAGATGCTTAAATCGGTTCAGCCGGGCGATACCGTATTTATCCACGATTTCAGCCGCCTTGCTCGCAGCACGAAGGACTTGCTTGAAATGGTTGAAACGCTGCAAGCTAACGGCGTGCACCTTGCCAGTGATAAAGAGAACCTAGATACAGGCACTCCCACCGGTAAACTGATGCTGACGATGATTGCAGCCATCAACGAATTTGAACGACAGAATATGCTCGACCGCCAGCAAGAGGGCATCGAAGTGGCAAAGCAGAAAGGCGTTTATAAAGGCCGCAAGCCCACCGAGTACGACCGCAACCTCTTTGATGTTCTGCATGAACAGGTGGAAAAACGTCTGCTGACCGTCACCGATGCTGCAAAACAGCTTGGTGTGACCCGCCAGACATGGTATCGGATTGCTGAACAGAACAGATGACATTGTTTGCAACCTAGAATAAAACAAAACGGGAAAGGAGAATACATTGAAAACGATTAACGGAAAATATGCGTCCGTAAAGGTGTTTACGGACAATATTGAAGACAAAGCGTCTGAACAGATTTTGACGCTTTGCAATCAGAGCTTTGTTGATGGCTGCAAAATTCGCATTATGCCAGATGTTCATGCTGGTTCCGGGTGCGTAATTGGGTTTACGGCAAACTTGGGCAAGAAAGTCATTCCGAATATTGTAGGCGTGGACATTGGCTGCGGAATGCTTGTCGCTGAACTTGGGATTGAACACATCGACCCGAAAAAGTTAGATAAAGTAATCAGAGAACGAGTCCCGGCTGGAATGAATGTTCACGAATCGCAGAAAATGTCGGATTCTTTCCTTAGCCAGCTTGACTGCAAAGATAGCCTACATAATGTTGATTGGATTCTTCGCAGCATGGGCACTTTGGGCGGCGGCAATCATTTTATCGAGCTGGACGAAGATGAAGAAAAAAACCAGTATCTTGTTATCCATACTGGAAGCCGAAATCTCGGAAAGCAAGTTGCAGAGTATCATCAAAACGTAGCCATCTCAAATATCAAAGGAAAGAACAAAAGAAAAGAAGCTACGGAACGTCTGATTGCGGAACTGAAAGCGCAGGGTCGTGAGCAGGAAATATCGCAAAGAATCAAAGAGCTTGACGTTTGGTTTCCCGATATTCCGAATGAGCTTTGCTATCTTGAAGATGAAGAACGCGATTCTTACCTTAACGATATGCGGATTTGTCAGGCTTTTGCGAGGATGAATCGAGCGAGAATTATGCACACCATTTTAGACGGTGTTGGAATCAATTCTATGCTAACCCATGCGTCTTTCTTTGAAACTGTTCATAACTATATTGATGAAACAGACGATATTATCCGAAAAGGTTCTGTATCTGCTAGAAAAGGAGAAAAGCTAATTATCCCCCTTAATATGCGAGACGGAAGTCTCATTTGCGTTGGCAAGGGCAATCCTGATTGGAATTTCTCCGCTCCTCATGGAGCGGGCAGACTATATAGCAGAACGGCAGCTAAAAAAGCATTCAGCGTTGAGGAATACCAAAAGCAGATGAACGGAATTTATACCACGTCAGCCGATGAATCTACGTTGGATGAATGCCCAATGGCCTATAAGCCAGCGCAGGAAATTATCAACGCAATCTCTCCAACCGTTGATATTGTAAAGCACATTAAGCCGATTTATAATTTCAAAGCCGGAGAATAAAACCGAATATTTGATTTGTGCAGTTGTAGGCACTCTTTACATTTTCAGGTAGGGGGTGCCTATTTTTTATGCAGCCAAAGCAGTGTATCGCCATCATTGATAGCATCAAAGCGTATGCAAAGCAGAATCCGACCGAAGCACAGGTCTATGAGGACTGGTTTCAGGCGGTGGTGAACCTGAGAGATGCCCTGCCACAAGACAAGCGGTTCGATGCCTACAAATACTCTGGTGAGTTGCGCTCTGTCTGTGCAGCCATGATGGGCAAGATGAAAACAGGCGAGGATGTGGCGAAGGTCTATGACATTATCGGTCGGACGTACCTGTTTGAAGCAAAGGATGTGTTCGACAGCTATTGCATCTACCTTGAATGGAATCGTGCGCCGGAGAAGAAGTTCTATCAGCCGAGACGCAGGGTTCTGAAAGTGCTGGCAGATGACCTTGAGGACTTGTTTTATAAGCGGATTGACTTCTTGGGAGTTAGCTTGCCCGCTCGCGTAGGAAAATCGACGCTATGCATTTTTTTTATCACATGGCTGATGGGCAATCGTCCTGACGTTGCATCGGTTATGAGCGGGCATTCCGACAAGCTGACCAATGGCTTCTACGGTGAAGTGCTGTCTATCATCACTGACCCTGTGACTTACAACTGGGGCAAAATCTTCCCTGACGTTCAGCTTGTGGACAAGAGTGCAAAGGACGAAAGTGTTGACCTGAACCGAAAGAAGCGTTTCCCAACCCTGACTTGTCGCTCTATTGGCGGTACGTTGACTGGCGCTGTTGAAATTGGTGAGGGTGGCGTTCTGTACAGCGATGACTTGATCGAGGATTTGGAGGAAAGCCTGAACGTTGAGCGTCTGAACAACAAGTATGATGCCTATTTGAACCAGCTAAAAGACCGCAAAAAGCAAGGCGCATTAGAGCTGATGGTCGGTACACGCTGGAACGTGCTTGACCCTCTGGGACGCATCCAGAACCAGTATGCGGACAACCCAAAGTACAGGTTCCGGGTGATTCCTGCGGTGGACGAGAACGGACACAGCAACTTCAATTATGACTACGGTGTGGGCTTTGACGATGCCTACTATGCCGATATGAAAGCCAGCATTGACGATGCAACATGGTGGGCAAAGTACATGGGCAAGCCCTATGTGCGTGAAGGTCTGCTGTTCCCTGCCGATGAACTGCGGTATTTTAACGGCGTTCTGCCTGATGGAGAGCCTGATCGTAAGCTCATGGTCATGGATATTGCATGGGGCGGCGGTGACTTCACTTCCTGCCCTATCGCCTATGTGTACGGAGATGCCGTGTTCATCCCTGACCTTGTGTTCAATAACGGCGATAAAACCGTGACCAGACCGGAAGTCGTGGGCAAAATCATCCAGCACAAAATCAACGTGGTGCGTGGCGAAGCCAACAACGGCGGCGATGAATATTGTGACGTGGTGGACAGCCAGCTTCGGCAGCAGGGCTATCACTGCTCTGTCCGTAGCCAACGTGCGCCCAGTGGCCAGAGCAAGCTGTCCAGAATCATCCAGTATGCGCCGGACATCAAACGGTTTTACTTTCTTGACGAGAAGCACCAGTCGAAAGAGTACAAGGCGTTCATGGAACAGGTGACGATGTTCACACAGCTTGGCAAAGTTCCGCACGATGATGCACCGGACAGCTTGGCACAGCTTGCCGATGAATTGTATAACGGAATCAGTAAAATTGAGCCTGTCAAGAGGCCTTTTTGATTAAAAACACAATATATTGTGTTTGCTGGGTCTATTTATTTGATTTCACCACTTGACAAGGCTTATAATGTACGCAGGAAGTTTTGCAGCTTCCCTTAAAGGAATAGCTTGCACGCGGGGTTTTGTCATTTTACTCGCGTGCGTGTCAACAAGCATATTCCTCCTTTCACCGGTGGAGGTTTTCTCACTCTTTCGCCTTCACCGGACTTTATATGTTGCGTTTCCAATTGTAAGGGGAATGCCAGCCTGCCTCCCCCACGGCTGGCAAGCAACGGTTCGATTCCGTTACGCAGCACAACCAACTACCTAGCTTTGCATGGACTTATTCTCCAAAACCTCCACCGCTATTCCCGGCTCTCAATGTGATGTTTAGACATGACATTGCAAAGAGCAGCGGTTAACCAATCAAGCCGGGCTTCTATGTTGCATTAGCTCAGTTAGGCTAGAGCGTCCGGCTCATAACCGGACATACATTGGTTCAAATCCATTATGCAGCACCAAAATTGCAGCTGACCCGTTTACGTCTGTCCGACAACTGAATGTAAAGGCTGCAATGGTTTTCTCCGGGCGGAGGAATAGCACGACTGGAAGTGCGAACAGTTTCCCAGTAGCTTCTGACAGGTCTGTGCTCAACAGCCTGTTTCCAGAAATTCAACGAAAGGAGCACAGATGGTAGCAAAAGTCAGATGCAAGCGTCCTCGAAAAGACGCAAACGGCAATCCGTGTGATTGCGGACGTTATCTTGGCGAAGTAGAAGGTAAGTTCTCCCTTCTGTGCCCTCTTTGCCATTGGATTACAATTGGAGATTCCAACCTTCCAAAAGATACATGGGTCTCCGTACCAAAGTTTAAAAACTGAATAGCTTTTGAAGCGCAGTTGTAAGCGCAGTGAGATAGACCTTAACAGGTTTGTCTTGCTGCGCTTTTTATTTTGCCGGAAAGGAGGAACACATGGCTGAGTATCAGATGGTTGTTGACGGCTTTTTGAATGAACCTCTGACCGGGCGTAGACCGATTGAAACGCCGGAGACGGAAATCAATCGGTCGAATGTGCTGAAAGTGGTCATGGGCAAGGCAGAGCCTATTCATCTGCTGAACAAGAATGAGATTCGCTTTCTGCATAACTACTACTTGGGCAGTCAGCCTGTCCTCCACCGCACGAAGGAGTACCACGCTGAAATCACTAACCGTATTGTAGAGAACCATGCCAATGAGTGCGTTGGCTTCTACACCGGCTACATGAGCGGCACTCCTTGCTCTTATGTGCGGTCTGAAACGGCAACAGGTGACGGCGAGGAAATTGCCCGTCTGTCCAATGCTTTGCAGTATGAGGGCAAAGATGCACTTGATCGGCGGCTTTGGCAGTGGATGTTGGAGTGCGGGCAGGGATACCGCATTGTTCTCCCTGACAAGGGGTACAACGGAAACTACCCGGACGAAACGCCCCTGCTGGTGGACGTTCCCGACCCGGATATGGCGTATGTGATTTACAACTCCGGCATCGGGCACAAGCCCATCGCCAACGTGCTGCACATCCCACGCAATTATCAGAATGACCTGAACGACCTGATTTGCGTGTATACGCCAAACCAGTACTTTGAAATCGACAACGGCAAAGTCACAAAGTCTGAGAATCACTCTCTGGGAATGCTGCCGATGGTCGAATACAAGCTGAACCCGGAGCGAATGGGTCTGTTTGAACCGGCTATTCCTGTGTTGGATGCCATCAACGACCTTGAAAGCAACCGTCTGGACGGTGTAGCGCAGTTCATCCAGTCCATCATGGTGTTCACAAACTGCCTTGTGGACAAGGATGCTCTCGACCAAGTAAAAGAGCTTGGCGCAATGTGCCTGAAATCAACTTCTGGTCTGCCCGCTTCTGTTTCTCAGATTGCAAACGAGCTTGACCAGCAGCAGAGCCAGACCCTGCTTGATTCCATGTTGAACGTGTATCGTAGTCTGACTGCCATGCCTAGTGCCACTGGCAGCGAGAACGCAACGTCCGACAACGTGGGCGCAGTTATCGTCCGTAACGGATGGAATCACACCGAAGCAAGGGCGCAGCAGTACGAGAATATGTTCAAGTACGCTGAACGCCAGAGCCTGTCTGTGATGCTGAAAATCCTGCGTGATACGGCTGGTTCTAAGCTAATGGCAAGCGACATCAACATCAAACTGCCCCGCCGTCAGTACGATAACCAGCAAAGCAAAGTTCAGATTTTCGCACAGATGATTCAGCAACCGATTGACCCGCAGCTGGCATTTACTACGCCCGGTTTGTTCCCCGACCCGCAGGCTGCTTACGAAATGAGCAAGCCTTTCCTGATTGCCGCTGGCAAGCTTGGCGAGGATGGCAAAGCTCCGAAACCGCAGGAGCAACAGCCTGAACAAGTTGTTGAAGTCAACAAAACATCGGACGAACAGTCTGACAGCATCAATAAAGAAACAGAGGGCGAATAGCCCTTTGCATATTCCGGCAGGGAAGCCGGGATACAAATTTCGCAGCGTTGCAGGGAAGCAACGGTAAAAAAAACGCAGGAGGAAATTAACGATATGAAACTCAATGTGTTGCTTGGTGATGCCTACAAAGAGGGCATGACCGCCGATGAAATCATTTCTGCGCTTGAAAAGGTTGCAGACCCTAACGCAGAGGTCGAGAAGCTGCGCAACGCCGTGACGAAAGCAAACGGCGAAGCTGCCGAGTACAAGAAGCAGCTCAAGGCAAAGCGTACCGATGACGAGAATGCCGCACAGGAACAGGCCGACAAGCTCGCAGCGATGCAGAAGCAGATTGAAGCCCTGACTGCCGACAAGGAGAACCTCGTCAAGGAAAAGACTCTTGCATCTTACCGTGAGAAGTTCGTTGCACAGGGTTATGATGCTGAACTGGCTGGAAAGGCTGCATCTGCACTGGCTGACGGCGACATGGACAAGGTGTTTAAGTTCCAGTCGGAATTTATGACCGCCCACGACACCGCATACAAGGCTTCTCTGCTGAAGGATATGCCCACACCTCCGGGTGCGGATGGCAAGGGAGGTTCTGACAGTGAGGGCGTGGCGTTTGCTAAGAGCCTTGCACAGCAGAACGCAAACACTTCTAAGGCATCGAGTGACGCAATGAGTGCTTTCCATTAACAAGGAGGAAAACATGAAGTTTACCCGAAACACTGTCAACGGAATCAACGATACCATCCTTGCTTCCAATGACTACACCGCCATCCCCTTTACCGTGACCGAAACTGCTACGGTCAAGGCTGGCTATCCCATGACGCTGGCTGGCAAGAAAGCTGTTGCTACTGGCGAGACTGGTTCTAAGACTATCAACGCTGACGGCATCCTGCTGTATGACGTTGACCCGGCAGAGAACCCCAACGCTGCCCTGCTGATTCGTGGTGTTATCGACACCAAGAAGGCGGCAGCAAGTTCCAGCTTCACCTTTGACGCTGACGCAATCAAGGCACTCAAGACCGCCGTTCCTGGCATCTTCTTCCGTGACAACATCAGCGTGAACGCTTAATAGGAGGTAAAACAACATGGCACTGAATCTTAAGGAAGTCTTTGCCCCGGCTGCGATTGCCGCCTATTGGACGAATGACCCCACCAATGCGATGCCGTTCGCATCTGACGCACTGTTCCCTGCCAAGAAGAAGGCTGGTCTCGACCTGAAGTGGTTGCGTGGCCACAAGGGCGTTGGCGTTTCTCTGATGCCAAGCGCATTTGATGCAAAGGCTACGTTCCGCACTCGTGAGGGTTTCAAGTTCGATGAAACTGAGATGCCGTTCTTCCGTGAGGGCTACCATCTGGGCGAGAAAGACCGTCAGGAAATCCTGCGTGTTCTGGACAGCAACGACCCCTATGCTCGTGACGTGATGAACCGTCTGTACGATGACACCGCACAGCTTATCACTGGCGCTCGTATCGTACCTGAGCGCATGATCTGGCAGCTGCTGGCTCCCGCCAATGGCATTCCCGGCATCACTATCAAGGCAAACGGCGTGAACTACACCTACAATTACGACCCGGACAGCACTTGGAAGTCCACTAACTACAAGGAAATCTCTGCCACAAAGTCCAAGTGGAACGTCACTACTGCCACTCCCATTGCTGACCTGAACGCCGCAAAGGATGCTGTTCTGGCGAGCGTGGGCGAGGTCGTGACCGAAGTGTACATGAACACTGCCACCTTCCGCAACATGATTGCTGCGGACGAGGTGAAGAATCGGTTCATGACCGTCACCGCAAAGGCAAATGCCGTTCTGCTGGATGCCGAAGCACGGCAGATTATCGAATCTGCAACCGGTCTGAAGATTCATCTGTACGACAAGATGTTCAAGGCAGACCAGTACAGCGCAAGTGAGAAGTATCTTCCCGACGGCATGGTGGTGGTTGCTCCGTCCGGCGCTCTTGGCAGCACTTGGTACGGCACTACTCCTGAGGAAGCCGACCTGCTGTCTGGTCAGTCTGGTGCATCCGTGTCCATCGTGAACACCGGCGTTGCCATCACTACTGAGCTGACCGTTCACCCGGTTAATGCCAACGTCTATGCTTCTGAAATCGTCCTTCCGTCCTTTGAACGCATGGACGCTGTGTACTGCATCAAGGCTTACTAAGGCGAAAGGAGGAAAGCAACATGGGAGACCAGTATTCCGAAGCGGCAGTCAAGCTGGGGCAGTACATCGCCCCTGCACTTGACCGTGAAATCACGGACGAGGACTACCCACTCTTCGACCTGCTGCTTGATTTTGCCAAAGACAAGATATTTGCGCAGAACTACCCTTTCGGTAACAGACCGGACGAGCTGCCCTCGCAGTATCAGTCGTTGCAGATACGCATTGCAGCGGAACTGTACAACCACATCGGCGCAAACGGACAGACGAGCTACACCAACAATGGCATTACTCGTGTGTGGGAAAGCTCCGATGTAGCACAGTCCCTGCTGAATGAAGTGGTTCCGAGAGTAGGTGTTATCGGCTGATGTTCAATGGAAGCCCGCTAGATAAGCGCCCGCTGTGGTATTCAAACCCGGTTGGCGAGAAAACGCCTGTTGTGGACGAGTGGGGAAACGAGACTGGCGAATCCGCATACGAATCGTGGAGTGAACCCGCAAAGCTGATGCTAAATGTCAGCCCGCCTACTGGTTCTGCGGAAGCAAACCCTTTTGGAGCGTTCACGGATTACAGCTACGTTGTCAGTTCGTCCAGCAAAAAGCACAACACACCGCTTTACGAAGGCACACACGTCTGGTTTCAGACGGACGTTTCAAAACCCTTCAATTACACTGTGGTCAAAGTCGCAGAGCATATTACAGACACGAAGTATGCGCTGAAAGAGGTGGCTGCAAGTGAAAATTAAAGTGAGGTTGAGCGATGCCGGACTCCGTGATGCGGAACGTCAGATACAGGAGTACAAGACCACCCTGAACAAGAAAGCTAGAGCGTTTGCTTTTCGCCTTTCGTGGCTGGGGCTTGAAGTCGCAAAGGTGCGTTTCGCTAATGCGGAATACGCTGGCTCAAATGACGTGAAATGCCATATTAACCAAAAAGACAAGACTTGCACCATCGTTGCAGAAGGCAAAGCGGTCGCCTTTATCGAGTTTGGCACTGGCGCACATCACAACGGATATGGCGGCGAACTACCGCCCGGTGTTGGTGCGCATGGCTCCTACGGCAAAGGGCAAGGCGCAAACCGCAGATGGTACTACTACGGAGAATCCGGCAATGCTGGCACGCCTGTCAAACAGGTGGATGGTAAAGGCCAGTTGAATTACACCAGCGGCAACGAGCCAGCTATGGCTATGTGGGGAGCTGTTGAGGAAATGGCTTCTCAAGTCGAAGCAACGTGGAGGGAGGTTTGGAATAGTTGATTGATTATTTCAATTCTATCTTCACGGTTGTTGCTAAGGAGCTGCGAAAGCAAGTTCCCGGCATCTTCGTTACTGGTGAAATCAATGACAGCAACGTCAAGAAATTTCCGTGTGTGCAGATAGAGGAAAACAGCAATCTTCCTGTGCACATTGATTCTGCCGGTCACAGCAAGTACGCTGCCGTTTCCCTGCGTGTGCGTGTCTACTCTAACAAGAACACCGGGCGCATTGCAGAAGCGCGTTCCATTGTTGGAATTGTGGATTCTGTTCTTGAACCGCTGAAATTTTATCGCAAATCGTTTGCCCCGTTGAATGGGCTGTACAACAATTCCGTCTATCGGATTGATTGCAGCTATGGGGCAACAATCGGAGAGGACGGAATGATTTACCGAAATTAAGGAGGTAAACATTCTATGAGTACTGCTATCTCCGGTCTGAATACCACCCTGTATTGTGGCGACAGCGCAACCGCTCTGACTAAGCTGTGCGACATTAAGGATGTGCCCGACCTGATCTCCGAGCCGAACCTTCTGGATGCCACCACCTTGTCTGACCCTATGCAGGTCAACATCTTCGGCATTATCCAGAGTGACACCAAGTCCTTTACTGCCAACTACAACAAGACTGACTACAAGAAGGTCAAGGAAGCTGGCTACGATGAGACTTCCGAGAGCAACACCGTGAAGTATTACGCCCTGAAGATGCAGGACGGCTCTGGCTTCACTTGGCAGGGTATGCATCAGGTTGGCTTGTCCGGCTTTGGCGTGGACGAGGTTGTGGAAATGACCATCAACTGCATCTTCACCAAGAAGCCTGAGTTCAGCGAGACCCTGACTGTCACTGGCGGCTAAACCGCAAAAATCGAATCAATCAAACCGGGCAGAACTGAACAACGGATTTGGTTCTGCCCCTATTTATAAAGGAGAGCATTTATTATGGCTGCTAAGGTTATCAACTTTCATTCCCCCGATGGTAAGAACACTTATGAGCTGACCTTCACCCGTGACAGCGTGGAAGCTACCGAACGTGCAGGTTTTCAGATTGGCCAGTACACCCAGATGACCAATCTGCTGTCCAACTCTCGCGCTTTGTTCTACGGCGCTTTCATCGCACGGAACAAGGGCATCAAGCGCAAGGTTGTGGACGAGATGTTCCAGCACATCGAGGAGAAGGAAGACCTGATGGGCATTCTGCTTGAGATGTTCATGGACGCTTCCAAGTCCCTTCTGGCAACTGACACTGAGGACAAGACCGCAAAAAACGCAACGTGGGAGATTGTGTAACTGCACAATCTCAGGAAGCAGACGGAGAGGAAGAACCATTCTCCTTCTCCAAGTTGTTCCACGATGTAGAAGCCTATTACATCTCCATTGGCATGACCTACGACCAGTTCTGGTACGGCGATGTCTGGCTGGCAAAGGTTTACCGTGACGCAGAGGAGCTACGGAAACGCAGAGCCAACACAGAAGCATGGAGAAATGGCTTTTACGTGGCATCTGCGCTTTCCTCTACGGTTGGCAATATGTTCCGAAAGAAAGGGTCTAAGCCCATCAAGTACATGGATAGGCCGATTCCCCTTACCCAAAAGGAGAAAGACGAGTATGAATACCAACGCGCAGTTGAGGCGCAGGAGCGAATCAAGAGAATGATGTTCTCTGTGATGGAAAGTGATGGTGGTAGTGATGGCTGATGTTGATATTACGAGCTTATCCGTAGAGATTTCTGCGGAATCGCAGGGCGCAGAGCTTAATATCGACAAGCTCGCTACCGCCATTTCTAATTTGCGCACAAAGGGCAACGTCACAAAGGTTGTGAACAGCCTTGACAAGCTTGCAGGTTCCATTGCAACACTGAAACAGGCATCCGCTGGAATGTCCGGGCTGGACAAAATTACCAGCTTTCTAAATGGACTTTCCAACGTCAACCCGACCGCAAGCGCAAAAAGCATCAACACAGTCGTGAATGCAATCAAGAAGATTCCTACGGCTGTGTCTGGCTTGAACGGCGTGGACTTTTACTCCATGTCTGGAAGCATTACTCAGCTCACTAACGCTTTGGCCCCGCTGTCTATTCTGGACGCATCGAACCTTAAAGCTCTTGGCAGTGCTTTCAATGCAATCGGAAAGCTTCCTGACCTGACCGACAAGCTAAAAGCGACTGACCTTGATTCTTTTGCAAGTTCTTGCCAGAAGATTTCTACTGCCCTTACTCCTCTTGCATCTCAGCTCGACAAGGTAGGCAACGCTTTTGCAAAGCTCCCGCCGCAGTTAAGCAAGGTGGTCACACAGACAAACCGTGTGACTGCTGCCAACGAAAAGCAGCGCAAGAGCTATCTCAGTCTGTCCAATCAGATGAACGGCTTTATGCGGAACATGGCAAAGCTGGTTTCGTTGAAAGCTATCGCTGAGTATCTTGGCAACGCTGTTGCAAAGTTCAATGACTTCTACGAGGCAACAGACCTGTTTCATAATGCTATGGGCAATTTGAGCAGTGAAGCAGACACGCTCATTAGTAAGATGCAGGGATTGCTTGGCGTTGACCCGACCAAAGCAATGACTTACATGGCTACCATTCAGAGCTTGGGTACTTCGTTTGGTCTGACCAGCGACAAAGCATATATTCTGTCCAAGAATCTGACCCAGCTTGCCTATGACGAAGGTTCCTATTGGAACAAAAACGTTGCAGAGACCTTTACCGCAATGTCCTCCGCAATCTCTGGCGAGATTGAGCCTATTCGCCGTTTGGGCGTTGACCTGTCTCAGGCACGGTTGCAGCAGGAGCTTCTAGCCTTGGGCTTTAACAAGCAGGTTTCTAGTCTGTCTCAGGCGGATAAAGCGGTTCTGCGTTACATTGCCATTATGAAGCAGACTGCCAACGTGCAGGGCAACCTTGCACAGACCATCCAAAGCCCTGCGAACCAGATTAAGATTCTGAAAGCGCAGTTGGATATGCTGGCGAAGTCTGTTGGCTCTCTGCTCTACCCTGCCATGAAATCCATTCTTCCCCCGCTGATTGCCGCTGTTCAGCTCATTCGAGAGTTCGTTGAATGGGTGGCAAAGCTGATGGGTGTGAAGGTCGTGTTTACTGATTTCACCAAGAGCGCTGACAGCGTTGGCGGCATTGGCGATGCAATGGATAACACAACCGATTCGACAAAGAAAGCTGCCAAAGCCCTCAAGGACTACACGATGGGCTTTGATGAACTGAACATCATTGACCCCACACAGGGAAGCTCTGGCTCTGGTGGCGGCGCATCTGCTGGCAACATCTTGGGCGATGTAGACCTGTCCGGCTACGATATGTTCAAGGACTACATCGGTACGACGATTGATGAAGTCAAAGCGAAATTGGAAAAGTTGGCTCCTTTGGTTGCTGGTATTGCTGCCGGATTTGCAACGTGGGCTATTGGCAACGCTTTGATGGATGCTCTTAGCAAAATCAAAGGCGACGGAACCTTGATTGAGGGCATTCTCAAACTTTGGAAGTCTCCCATTATGGGAGCAGCTGTCGCTGTTGGCATCATGGTTGCTCGTTTTGTTGACCTATACCAAAACAGTGAGGCGTTCCGAAAAGGCCTTGAACGTGTTCGAGCTATGATTTACCTTGCTGCGGAAGGGCTTAGGCAGGGTTGGAATATATCGCTCACAGATGGAAAACTCGGAGAATCCATCAAATACCTGAAAGAGTCTTTTTCCAACTTAAAGCAAGTAATCTGGAATCTCATTCCAGAAAGTTGGCAGGAGGGCATTTCTTCTGCGTTCGAAACAATCTCTGACGTTGTAAAAGACCTTGATCTTGATGTTGGCGATTTAATCACAACACTTATGGGCATCGGTCTTATTGTTAGTGGCCATCCTGTAGCCGGTCTTGCTGTTCTTGGTTTTGAAGCTATCACTGTTGCAGTTCGTGGCCTTGGTAGCGAAAGCCAAAAAGAATCTTTTGAGATGGAAACGGACTGGTTCAACGCTTTCAAGTCTATGGGCGAAAAAGTTGCTGATTTTGTAGGTAACGCAATTACAGCCATCGGAAACCTTATCAATGATTTCGCAATTTTTATTGGATGGATTCAGAACGGTGTTTCCGAAACTGATAGGCTTGACTTACAGATGAACGGTAATTTCATCGAGAATGCCGTCATGGGCATTGCTCAGCTGATTCACGATGTCGGAGTGTTTGTCGGATGGATTACCAATGGAGTGAGCGAAACCGACCGTCTTGATATTCAGATGAACGGTAACTTCATCGAAAAGGCGGTTCTTGGTTTTGCTGACCTTATCAATTGGGTAAAGGATGTTGTTACATGGTTCGTACATCTCGATGAACACGTCGAAAACGGTGCGAGAGCTGTCCGTGGATTTATCGATGATATCAAAACGTGGGCAAAAGATGCCGCAAAAGCTGCTTCCGATATGGTAACAGCCGTTGCAGATGCTATTGTTTCTCTTCCTTCCAAAATGTTTGAAGCAGGCAAAAACATTTGGCAAGGCCTCGTAAATGGTATCAAAAGCGGCATTGAAACCGCAAAAGGCGCTGCGGCAAATCTTGCAAAAGCTATCATTGACAAGTTCACGACCGATACTGAAATTCACTCTCCCTCCGCTCTGTTTGAGCGCTTTGGTAAATTTATTAACCAAGGCCTTGCAAACGGTATCACCGCAGCACTTCCTTACGTTGAACAAGCTATGACTAATCTGGCAAACGTTGTTCAGCAGAAGGGCAACGAGATGATTGACTATGGCACGACCACCGCAACGAATTTTGTTAATGGCTTCTTCAACGGTCTGGACAGTAAGTGGCAGGAGCTTGACTCCGGCTTGCAGAATGACTTCTTCGGCACGGTACAAAATCTTTGGAATGCTGTGCAGAACGGCGACCTAAAAACGCTTGGTACGACTACTGCTGCTATTATCTGGCAGGCGATGGGAGAGGAGAACCGAAATCAGGTAAAAGCGTACGCACAAAGCTTTATTTCCAATATTTCTGGCGTTTTAAAGGACGCATCTAAAACCCTGTTTAACGAAGCGTTAAAAGTTGGCAAGGTCATTTGGAGCGGCATCACAAGCAATTTTGGAAAAATCGTAAAGAGCGTTTCCAATCTTGGAACTACTATTTCTGCATCAATTAGCGCATTGAAGGTGCCTTTAGCCACTACTGGCACTGCAATCAGTCAAGGCCTTTTCGGTGGTCTTGTAAGCTCTTTCCCTGAAATTTTTGCCGCAATGGGTAGCTTGATTGGAACTGTTGGCTCTGCGTTTGTTGGCCTTCTTACTTCTATTGCCGGTGCGCTTTCGTCTACAGTTTTCGGCATTCCTGTAGCACTTATTGTGGGCGCAGCTGCAATTGCCTTAGGCGCTACAATTGCGGGCATTGTGGGTAATCTCGGTGGAAAATATTCAACCAGCAATTCTTCTTACGTCGGAACACCTGAATACAACGCTTCTACAGGTTCCACCACTTCTGCAAGTGGATACTACAGCAATACATCATCCGGGTCAACAAGCTCTTCCGATCTGCAAGGCGCGGTTTATAACGGCTGCTATAATGCGTTTCTTGATATTTTCCAGCGCTATGGTGACGAAATTACCGGCGGTAAGGAAGTCAGGCTGTTCATTGACGGAAAGCAGATTACTGCTTCGGTCGAAAAGCAGCAGGCTGATCGTGGAGTGCAAATCATGGGCACGGAAGTATATAGCTATTAAGGAAGGGACGGTGAATTATGCAAGCTCTTGTATCAGTGAACGGCGTAGATTTGCCAGAGCCTTCCTCTTATAGCGCAACGACTTCAACCATCGTTGATTCTGGCCGAAACGTGCAAGGCAAGGTTGTTGGCTCTGTGGTTCGACACGATGTTGCAAAAGTGGCTCTTAAGTGGAAATACCTTACCGCAAAACAATGGGCTTCCGTCATCGGCCCATTCACTACAAACTTTTATTGCACGGTACGATTTTACAATCAAGCAACAGCTTCTTATTCCACACGTCAGATGTATGTTTCCGATCGAACAGCCGGAATGTGGCGAAGGGGCCCAAACACCGGAAATGTGATGGGCTGGACGGATTGTTCTTTGAGCCTGGTTGAGGTCTAAAGGTGGTGATTTTATATGTCTGTAAAGCCGTCCGATAAGTGGCTTTCACAATATAATAATACGCTTGTACCCGAAACTTTTATTCAGATTACTTATCATGCAGCTGATGATGCGGCGCAAACGGACGCTATTGCAAGTTCAGGTTCGCAAACCGTGTTTAGTAATGCGGCATCCATCACTGACCTGGACATTTCCACTTCTGGAAATTACGCGACTGCTGAAACTAATTTTTGGGTTTTAGATGGAAGCTTTGATATCGTCCCGAATTCTGAACCGTATCAAGAATGCGGCTATGTAAGCGGTGAATGCGTATCAAGCTCCAATCATCCAACCATCACATTTTCTTTTAGTAAAATCCACGAAGAAAAAATACCGGGCCTGACAATCGTTTGGTCTGAAATTTTAAATGAATGGGCAAAATCATTTAAAGTTTCCGCTTACAAAGGAACCGCTCTTCTTTTGGAAAAGCAAATTGACAACAACGATTCCACCGAAACTTCAATTGAATTTGAGATTTCCAATTATGATTCGGTTATTATTGAAATTCTTGAATGGTGTATTCCAAACCGAAGAGCTCGTATCTCGCAAGTGGAATTTGGACAACGTGTGAGATTTAGCAAAACAGACCTTCTGTCGTATTCCCATAAATCAAAGCGTGACCCAATTTCCGGCCAGCTTTCTAAGGATTCGATTTCTTTTTCCATTGATAACAGCGATCAAAAATGGAATCCTATCAACCCTGACGGTCTTTACAAGTATTTGTATGAACGCCAAGCTGTTTTTGTAAAGTATGGCATGGACTTGGACGGACAGACCGAATGGATTAACGGAGGTAAGTTTTACCTTTCTAGTTGGAGTATTCCTTCTAATGGCATTACCGCTTCCTTTGAAGCTCGTGATGCTTTGGCGTTTTTAATCGATTCGCTATATACCGGGAGGAAAAGCGGAACTTTATACGAAATGTGTTATGACGCTTTGGAACTTCTTAATGTTTCCGGTATTAGCTATTACATCAATGAGTCTTTGAAGGATTATACAACTGATTTTAGCAAGGGAAATTCTTCGTATAAAAACGCTGATGTTCTACAGCTTTCTGCTAACGCAGCCGGTATGGCTTTGTATCAGACAAGAACCGGTGAGATTCGGATTGACCGGGTTCCGTACCTTCCTGAAAACAAGTCCGACATTTATGAAATCACTGAAATCAATGATTATCAGTATCCGGAAATCACTTTTTCTAATAAGTTAAAAAACATCTCTTACTCTTTAAATGGAGCTTCGTCATTGTATCCGAACGGTGCTACTGGCGATGGCGTTACGCAAAGTGTAAACAATGCGCTTATCTCTTCTTCCATCGTCTCTCAGCCAAAAAATGTTCTAACTGAAAGCTATAAAGTGCTTTCTAACCGTCGAAAGGCCACCCTGTCTTATCGTGCCAGCCCACACAACGATGCTCTTGATTTTGTCAAGCTCAATCATCAGTTTGGATATTCTTCTAACTTGTTGATTACGGATGTTTCTTACACGTTTAATGGCAGCTTCAAGGGCTCCGTTACCGGGTATATGATTGAAGATGTTGATTCGTTACAAATCAATGCTTCTGAGATTTACTTGCATCCTTCCGACACGATCACGCTCACTGCAACGCTTACCCCTGCATCTGCCGATTCCCCTGTTATTGTTTGGAATGCATCTCCCGCTGGTATTGTTGAGCTGAATGTCGTCAAGAACGAACGCGGCGTATCTGTCTGCAACGTCACGTATTTACACAGCGGAAATGCAACGATTACAGCTACAGTTGCAAGCCTTTCCGCTTCTTGCAAGGCTACTACGATTGCGGACGAGATTTCTAATCTCAAAGAAGGCGATACTGTTTACATCTCCGTCGCTGGCGTTTATACTGCTTTTCTTGTATCAAAACATAATTACGAGCCGGAATTAAATGGCAAAGGGAGAACGCTTCTCGCTCTTAAAGACGCGAAAATAGAAAACATTGCGTGGGATAGTAAAATGACAACTCCCGCAGAGTATTCGACCAGCAGTATCGATGCCTTATTAAACGGAAACGTAAAAAATTCTTTTTCTGATTTTATGCAGAAAAAAATCGGCAAAACTACTTTTTATTATACTCCCGCGTTCAAAAAAAACAATTCTAACGAGTACGTACCTTCTGATGTGTCTACTCTATCTCGCAGTATATTTTTACCTTCCGCAAAAGAAATATACTACGGATTTCCTGATAACGACAGTTCTATTAACGAAATTTGGGGTTATGGATGTAATGTAGAAGGAAGCCCGCTCCCTACAGCAAAAGAACTTTTGAGAAATCCTTTTTTTACTGACGGAAGCAGCTACAGCCCGTATCAGCAGTGGACGAGAACTCCCGTTACCCATCTTGAATATTTTGGTATGGGCCCTTCTGTTGGGGACATCTATTATCGTTCTATTGTTGTTTCAAAGTATTGGGACAAAGCGCATCTTGGCAATTCTAATGACGAAGAAGAATTATTTTTTTATGACTGTATCGGTTCTGGCGACGCAAACTATAAGTGTTATCATTACATGTTTACCGTTCCGAGCAATTTGCCTATTGGGTATCAAAACAGAGTTGAGGAAGAATAATTTATGGCTCGTTGGATTACAGACCGCACGCAATCAGATGTTGACCGTGTGAAAGAAATTACCGCAAAGGCGAGAACAGGCACGTGGACAAAAGCCGAACAATCGGAATGGCTTGCCGGAATGAAGGGCGCTTTAAGCTATACGGATTTTAACCGCATAGAATCTGGTATTCAAGAGCTTGGCTCCATTGTTGGCGCGTCTGTTTCTGTTCGGACTGATTGGATAGTCGATGGATATATGAAAGTCTCCGATGCAACACGTTGGCTTTCCAACATCAATTCCATTCGTGCTAAATGCTCTGGCCCATCTGCTATTGCAGATACGCCAGAAAGCATGAATAAACTCGATTTTTCAACAATGAATCAAATCGAGCAAATTTTGTTCGACATTGAAACGCTTGCTAAAACATACGTTACGTTTTCCGGCGAATACATGACAGGAGATGGACAATATGGTTTTTGAAGACCGTGTGGCGAAATATCCGGGTCGATGGACAATGGTAAAGTCGGATGGAACATCCGAAATTGTCACTCTTATCCGAAATGACGAGCCAACAAAAGAAGGAACGCCAATCAATGCGGCCACCTTAAACGAGCTGAGTACTGTTGCGGGCGCAATTAACGCAAAGGAAGAAGCCGTTTCGGCTGCATCTATCGCAAATTCCGCTTCCACCAGCGCAGCCCAAAGCGCACAGTCAGCATCCGCAGACGCAAAGAGCGCGGGAAGTTCTGCCGCTTCTGCCAAAGCTGAAGCGGACAGGGCTGCGGCTATTGTACGCACCGATAAGACGCTAAGCGTCGAGGGCGCTCCGGCTGACGCAAAAGCTGTTGGCGACGCGATAAAAGGCATCAAGCTCCCTATTGCCACCGCAACCACGCTGGGCGGTGTGAAGGTGGGCAGCGGTCTGACGGTCGATGCGGACGGAACGCTTTCTGCGGACAGCGCTTTGGCAGCCTACCCCGTGGGCAGTATTTTTCAAACAGTCAGCACTACCAGCCCCGCCGCCCTGTTTGGCGGCACATGGGAGCAGATCGCATTTAACCGCGTGCTGATGGGTGCTGGCACAGGCTACACAGCGGGAAGCACGGTGGAGGCCGGACTGCCGAACATCACAGGCAGCTTTACAACAAAATCAACAGACGTAGGTGGGTCTCCCTTTAGTGGTGATGCTAACGTACTTTCCGCTAATGGTTCTCTGGCTTTTAGTGAAAAGAGCACTAGTTATGGCGGTTACACTGGACATTCTGGAAGCCAATATAATATTCAATTTGATGCTTCTCGCTCGAATCCTATCTACGGCCGCAGCTATACCGTGCAGCCCGCCGCATACTATGTGCACATCTGGCGGCGCGTGGCCTGAGAAAGGAGGTTTTGAACTATGAAGATCATTGACGAGACCGGCGCGGTCGTGGAAAACCCCGACCTGACACTGGGCTATCTGACAGCTGACGCTGAAGAAGTCACCCACCCCGCCGTAGAGGGCGTGGAGGAACAGTGGCACTGGGAGACCGTGACCGAGTATCCAAACGGTGGCAAGGACGTACAGAAAATCATCGACCGTCCCGGCGTTCAGGCGCAGGAGGAATGGGTGGAACAGGTGCC
>OKSD01000279.1_pt1 | contig 56681 bp, 53 predicted proteins | sample 1601221 | NCBI WGS metagenome assembly OKSD01 (sample SAMEA3541550, study PRJEB24748) | human gut metagenome | biome: human gut; feature: human-associated habitat; material: faeces | place: China | collected 2012
CTGCCGATGATACCGAGCCCCCGCTGCCCGCCGCAACGCCCGCGCCGGCCGCCTCTGCCGGTACGACGGCCGCCCCGGCTGCGACGCCCGCTCCGAGCGCGTCTGCCGGCACAACGGCTTCCGCCGCGCCGAGCGCCACAGCCGCCGCTTCCGCTAAGCCCACTACGACGCCCAACATCCCCGCCGAGGATACGCTCAGCTATCTCATCATCCCGCACAAGATCCAGGCCGGCGACACCGTCATGAGTATCTGCGATAAATACAAAGTGGACTTCGCCGCGAACGACGCCGCGATCCAGCGTCTGAACCCGAGCGTGAGCTACAGCTATCTGCTCCCCGGCAACATTATCCTCATCCCCTCGACCACGTACCCCTCCTCCGGTCCGTATTACAAGATCATGGCGCACAAGCTCGTCGCAGGCGACACGGTCTACGGTCTCTGCCTCACCTACGGCCTGAGCTATGAGAACAACATCACCTTCCTGCAGCGGCTGAACAACCGCGACAATCTCGCCACGTACTACGTCGGCCAGACGATCTACATGCCGCTCTACGTTGCCGGCTGAGTCTCCAATATCCGACAAGCAAATGCCAAACCGCTGCGTCGGTGCATCAAGCAAATACCAAAAACCGCTGCGTCGGCGCATCTCTTCGGAATGCGTCGGCGCGGTTTTTTTCTTCCGGTCTGGAAGGAATGCATAAAGGCCCCCGAGCGAAACTAGCAGAATATTACAAAGAAAGCGAGGTAGGGCAGAGTAACCTTCACCCGAGGGGAGGGTTTTCTATTCATACAATCTTGACAAAAGATTTTCTTTCTGGCTTACTGATTATAGTGAAGCTGACCATTCTAGATAAGCAGCTGAGAAACCCAAAAGGAGAACGGCGTAGGAAGGAAATCTGCACGGCCATTTCCTGCCGGATGGCGAAAGCGGCTCGTCAGCAGACAGTGCTCCGCAGCATATGACGATATCCTCCGGAGACTGGATCATTACAAGGTTCCACCCCCCCGCAGCAGCGCACCCCCTTTCTTTCCCGATATTCGGGCGCACAACAAAGCACATCTCCGCATCCTGCTGCACAGCGAGTCCGTTATTCAAGGCGGCCGGCGGCTCGGAAAACGGGCAACCGGCACAGACCACGCGCAACTTCAGGAGAACCATGTGTTTCAAGCAACGCAAAAAAGAAGGAGGCATTCTAACATGGGTAAAGGCAAATACACTCTGAGAAGTATCATCGTCCGCTGCGTTGTCATTATGGTCGGCGTCTTCATCACTGCCTACGGCGCCGAAGCGTTTGTTCTGGCCAATCTGGGTTCTGACCCGGTCACAGCGTTTGTACAGGGACTCAGCAAGGTGCTTCCCTTCGTGCATGGCGACTTTGGCATGGCCATGAACGTATTCAACGTCCTCTGCTTCGTCGTCATCCTGATCGTGTACCGGAAGGGCATCGGTGTTGCCACGGTCCTGTACACCTTCACGCTGGGCACCTTCTGCTCCATGATGGAGCCCTGGATCATCGCTCTCATCGGCCCCACTCCCTCTATGGTCACCCGCGTCATTCTGGTCATCACCGGCACGCTGGCTCTGGGCGTCGGCCTTGGCAGCTATCAGGCCGCCGGCTACGGCGCAGGCCCCTCTGACGGCTTCAACCAGTTCATGGCCAAGACCCTGAAGATGAAGCTGAAGTGGTGGCGTATGATCTTCGACGCCATCATGGTGGTGGGCGCTCTGATCATGGGCGGCGTCATCCATGTGGCCACGCTGGTGGGTATGTTCTGCGTCGGCCCCGTTTTGGGTCCCGTGCTGAACAAGCTCTCGCCTCTGGTCAATAAGTGGGCAGGCAACGAAGACCTGGCCTACGAAGAAATCTGATATTCCCTGTCGGATCCAACCACAGCCCGGAGCGGCTGTCCGCTCCGGAGAAAAAATTTGCCCCTGCAAAAAAATCGAAAAGTTTTAGAAAGGCGGTAATTTACTATGGCTGAAACCATGAAGGGTTATGTGTTTAAAGACGTTAACGATCTTCGTCTGGAGGATCGTCCCATTCCTACCATTCAGGATCCCCGGGACGCCATCGTAAGGGTTGCTCTGTCCTCCATCTGCGCCAGTGACTTCCATATCAAGGTGGGCGCCGTGCCCTCCGCCAACAAGGACATCATTCTGGGTCATGAGTTTGCCGGTGAAGTGGTTGCCGTGGGCGATGCCTGCAAGAAAATCAAGGTGGGCGACCGCGTCGTCGCCAACGTGGAGACCTTCTGCGGCGAGTGCTTCTTCTGTGAACGCGGCTATGTTAACAACTGCGTAGAGGGCGGTTGGTATCTGGGCCACAAGATCGACGGCTGCCAGACGGAGTATGTCCGCGTTCCCATCGCCGACAACGGTCTGGAGCTGATCCCCGACAATCTGACATACAAAGACGTTCTTGCCGTCAGCTGCGTGCTGCCCTCCGGCTATTTTGGCGCGGAGCTGGCTGAGATCAAGGAAGGGGACACCGTGGTGGTTCTCGGCTGCGGTCCCTGCGGCTATACTTCCATGATGAGCGCCCGGCTGTTCAAGCCCGCCCGCATCATCGCGGTGGACCGCCATGACGAGCGCGGCCAGTTCGCGCTGGATCACGGCTGGGCCGATGTGTTCATCAACTCCAAAAAGGAGGACGTAGAGGCCCGCGTCAAGGAGCTGACCGAAGGCCGCGGCGCCGACGCCGTTATCGAGGCTGCCGGTAAGGACGGCACCTTCCAGCTGGCCTGGAAGATCGCCCGTCCCAATGCGGTCATCTCCCTCCTCGCCATGTACGAGGAAGATCAGGTTCTGCCCCTGCCCAGCATGTATGGCAAGAACCTCACCTGGAAATCCGGCGGCGTAGACGCCTGCAAGGATGCTTATCTGGTGCAGCTGATCTCCGAAGGAAAGCTGGATCCCACGCCGTTGTTCAATAAGGAATACACTCTCAATGAAATCGCCCAGGTCTATGAGGACTTCGCGGTCAAACGCGATGGTTTGATCAAGCCGGTCATCAAGCCTTACGAGTACTGATCTTCTTTTCTCTCCCCTTTCCCAGTTCTCCAAATACCCCCGCGGGAGCTCGCTGCAAAGCGAGCTTCCGCGGGGGGGGCTTTTACGCGCTTCTCCGTTTTTTTTGATTCTGTATCCGCCGTTATCGCGCACGGCCTTTGCGCCCGCACCGCTGCCTGCTTTTCTCCGCCGCCTGTCGGCCGATTTCGACCGTCTGTCGCAAAATAGTGGACGTTTTTTCTCCGATCCCTTATTATATGGTCATGGAAGGAAGGGGATCGGATGAAGATCGAAATCCAAATCGACGAGAGCTGCGACGAGCCGAAGATCGTCGTTATGACACACAGGGTGACCGAGGAAATCCGTGAAATCCTGAAAAAGCTTTCGGAAGATCCGTCCGAAATGCTGGCAGGCTTCCGGAACGAGCGGGCAAGCATACTTGAGCCCAACCAGATTTATCGGGTGTATGCCTCGGGCGGCAAGGTTTATGCCGAAGCGGATGGCGGACCCTATCTTCTCCGGATGCGGCTGTATGAAGCGGAGCAGCGCCTTGCAGGCCGTTCCTTCGTGCGAATATCAAACGGCGAGATCGTCAATCTGAAAAAGGTTCGGGGATTTGATCTGAGCTTTACGGGAACCATCTGTGTTTCTCTCGCAAACGGAACGGTTTCTTATGTTTCCAGGCGGTACGTTTCAAAAATCAAACAACTATTGGGATTGTGAGGCGGTAAAAGTGAAAAAGAAAACTATACGGCGCGGGCTGCTCGGATTACCCACAGGAATTGCCATTGGATTTGTAATAACGCTGATTATTTCTGCCTGCGTTGGGGACGGATCTTTTTATCCTGTCACGCCGGAGCTCATCGGCGCAATGGGAAACGAGCTGAATGCGGTCATCTTGCAGACCGTACTGTGCGCAGTTGTGGGTGCGGGCTTTGCGGCGGCGTCGGTTATCTGGGAGCTTGATTCCTGGAGCCTTGCAAAGCAGAGCGGCATATACTTTCTGACCATCAGCATCATCATGCTGCCGGTCGCCTACTTTGCGAACTGGATGAAACACTCGCTTGCCGGTGTCCTCTCCTATGCGGGGATCTTCACGGCGATCTTTGTTGTTGTCTGGATCTCCCAGTACCTTCTCTGGAAGCGGAATATAAAGAGGATGAACGCCTTCGTCAGCGAGGAGGCCAAGCATCGCCGGAAATGAGCGCCTCCGCAAAAAGCAGCCGGCAAGCGTTCGGCCGGATCGCGGAAAACGGTCTCTTTTGCCAAACGTCCGCCGGAGAAAAGCGATCACAAAAAGCTGTGGGAAGCCATCCCTTCACGGATGAGCCTCCCACAGCTTTCTATTGGAATCGATATTAAGCAAAGGTCATTCGCCGTTGCCGCGCACGGCCTTGAGCGCCTGCGCGAGCTGGTCCGGGCAGGACGTCGGCTTCATGCCGCAGCGGATGCCCTCGAGCCGGTCGATGACTTCGTTCACATCCATGCCCTCGCAGAGCTTCGCAACGCCCTGCGTGTTGCCGCTGCAGCCGTTGATGAACTGCACGTTGTGCACCTTTCCGTCTTCCACCTCGAAGAGGATCTTGCGGGCGCAGGTGCCCCGCGTCGTATATTCGTGTGTCATGTCCTTATCTCCTTATCGAAAAACTAATATGCCTCGCAGAGTTTGTGCCCGCAGGCACAAATGAGTTCCCAATCATTTTCTCCGGCGGCGTGTACGTCGGAGAAAATTCCTCTCGGCTCGCAAACGTGCGAGCGTAAGCGAGTGCGCTGCGGCGAGCCGCAGCCTTTTCAAACGAACCCCTCAACGAAGTGGGGTTCGTTTGAGAGCGAAGCTCAAAGCAAGGTGCTGCCGTTGTAGCTGACGATGTTGACATCGGAAACGCCTTCGTTATCGAGCAGCGCTTCGAGCGAATCCATCTGCTTCTGGCTGAGCTTCGCCTCCACGACGAGCTCGGTCTCGGCGAGATTCATCGTGCGGCTCTTGAGCTTATATTTGCCGAGCGTGCCGAGCTTGGAGCGCACCGCGCTCTCCCCCTCCGGCGTATAGCGCATAACGACAAGATACGAGTTGGTGTGCAGCTTCCCGGAGAGCAGATTGAGCGCCAGGAACAGCGCGCCGAGCAGCAGCGCCGCGAGAATGGCAACCGTGATGTACCCCGCGCCGGTGATGATGCCGATAACGATGCTCCAGAACATGAACACCGTGTCCATCGGGTCCTTGATCGCCGTGCGGAAGCGGACGATGGAGAGCGCGCCGACCATGCCGAGCGAGAGCACGACGTTGGAGCGCACCGTCAAAATGGCGAGCGCCGTGACCATCGAGAGCATCACGAGCGAGAGCGCAAAGCTCTTGCTGAAGCTGACGCCGCCGAAGGTCACGCGGTAGATCACCAGCACAAACAGACCCAGCACAAAGCTCAGCAGGAGCGTCGTGAGCAGCGTGCCGACGGAGATCGCGGTGAATTCCTCAACGAATTTGTTTTTGATGAGATCGGAAATGCTCATTGGTTTTTACCCCTCTTTATTCCAGAATGTCTAAGCATTTGGTGTACTTGGAAACGGCGCAGCGCTGCTTTGTCACGCCCTCGAGCAGCGCGCGGACCGGCGCGGGGAGGAACGCGTCGTACTTGACCTCCAGCACCGCCTCGCCCTCATCGAGCACCGGCACAGTGAGCGCGCGGTCGTCGAAAAGGTTGGTTTTGAACGGTGCGGTGCGAAGCTCCGTGTCGATCGTGACGCGAACGTTGCCCGTCGGATAGACGAACGGATACCGGACGTAATCGACCAGCACCGCGGGCTTCCAGCCGTTCTGCCGCAGCCGGGCAAGCTCTCGTGCGAGCTCTTCGGTATCGCGCAGCGCCTCGCCGCCGGTGAGGAACGCCTCCGCAAGTTCGCGGGAGATGCGCACCGATTCCTTGCCGGAGAAGTCGCCGTCCTTGCTCTTCTTTTCGAGCGTGATGCGCGAATCGTCCATGTTGTAAAACCGGATGCGGTACTTGGTGCGTTCCTTCACGCCCGCGATCTTCTCGTGATAGGCGCGGTAGTCGGTATCGTCAAAATAGAGACTGCGGATAAAGTAGCTGCCGTCGGCTCGGACGTGCGGGTCGGGCCGGAGCAGGGCGCGCAGCCGATATTTCAAAAGCTCCGCCTCCCGCAGGGAGATGATGTATTTGATCTCGTGGCGTTTGATCTCTGCCATGGCTCTCCCCCCTTACCCGTTGGCCTTCCCCGGCGTGGGGGAAGCGCATTCGCGCCAGTCGGAGCCGATGCGCGCGAGTGAGGCGTCCGGCTCGGTCTGCGTGAGCTCCACACGGTCGGCGGTGCTGCCGATCGGCGTTGTCAAAATCACGCTCTCGCCCGCGGAGAGGGCAAAATCCGTGTGCAGCTCGCCCTGCGCCCGGTTTTTGCCGGAGGCGAAAATGATGTAATACTCGCCCGGCGCGAGCGTAATGTCCGGGATCCGCCAGCGTGCCGGCTCCTCCGGATCGTCGGAGAGATACCAGCCGTCGAGCGATACGCTCTCCGTTCCGGCGTTATAAAGTTCGATCCAGTCCGGCGAATCGCCGTCGGCGTCCCGCAGACCGGCTTCGCTGCGGAGGCAGACCTCGGTAATCTGCACCGCAACGTCCCCGAAGCCGCGCGAGGCGGCAAAGGCGGCGTAGCCCTCTTCGGTGTTCGCAAAGCCCGGCGTCGGCCGGTTCGTGACGCACCACTCGCCCGAAACGCGGGCATACGCCGTGTCGTCCGCGAGGAACGGCGTCTGGATGCGGTCAAGCGCATTGCCGTCGGCGTCGGTCAGAATGACACTCTCTCCGGCTTTGGCAAGGCGGATGGCGGCGTAGTCCGCGCCCTCCGTCCCGTCGCCGGAGCACCAGACGACCGTGAACGCGCCCGGCGCGAGCAGCGTTCCCTCCGGGAACGTGTAGCGCGCCTCGCCCGCCTTGTCGGTGAGATGCATGCCGGAGAGATCGGCGGTATCGGAGCCGGTATTTTCGATCTCGACCCAGTCGCAGAGCGCGCCGTTCGGCGCGGTGAAGAGCGTTTCCGCGGCCATGATCTCGCTCAGCCGCAGCGCGCCCGTGCCCTGTCCGGAGGCTGCCAGATACGCGGTGTATCCCTCGTCGGTGTTCGCATAGCCCGGCGTCGGCGCGGCGGAGACGGTAAAGCTGCCGTCGGTCTCCCGCACAATGGACGTGTTCTTCCGGCAGCGGAGCGTTTCGATCTCGTCGAGCACCGTGTTGGCGCTGTTCATCAGCAGAAGCGTTTCCCCGCCGAGCCGCCGCAGCGAAAACGGCGCGTACAGCCCGCCGGATGTCTCCGGGTCGCAGTAGACGACGATGTACCCGTCCGCGGGGATCACCGTCCCGACCGGGAAGGCGTATTTGGCCTGTGTCACATCGTCCGAAAGGCGGTAGCCGGAAACGTTGAAGGGCTTATCGGACGTATTGTGTATCTCGATCCAGTCGCAGATGCGCCCGTCAGCGTTCGGATACGCCGTGTTCGCGCTCATATATTCACTGATGCGCAGCGGGTGCTCCCCGCTCTGCACGCGGTCGCTGCCCGCGCCGCGCGAGAGCAGCAGCGCCGCGGCCAGCACCAGCGCGAACACCGCGAGCGAGGCGATGAGGATCGCGATCTTTGTTTTCTTTTTCACCGGAACCATAGCCGTGCTCCATTCAAAGAAAGAACTGTCATTCAAGTTGGATTTTACCCTATTTCTCCGCCGTTTTCAACCCCTCGGCGTTTATACGACCTGGAAGAGATAGAATTTCAGATAATCCGTCTCCGGCACGCCCCAGAGGATCGGGTGGTCGGGACTCTGCTGCCGCGCCTCGATCTGGCGGAGCTGTACGCTCGCGTCGCGCGCCGCGTCCGCAAGCATGGCGCGGAAAAGCGTGTCGGTCATAAAGTGCGAGCACGAGCACGTTGCCAGATACCCGCCCCGCGGCAATATCTGCATGGCGCGACGGTTAATCTCCCGGTAGCCGCGCCGCGCGTTTTCAACCGTCGCGCCGCTTTTCGTGAAGGCGGGCGGATCCAGAATGATGTAATCCCAGGGCTTTTCGCCGCTCTTTCCGAGCTCCGTGAGAAGCTCGAACACGTCCGCCTGCCGGAACTCCATGCGCCCTTCGAGCCCGTTTCTCTCGGCATTGCGCCGCGCCTGTTCGAGTGCGGACGCGGACACGTCCACCGCCGTGACGCTCTCCGCGCCGCCGGCCGCGCAGTGGAGCGCGAATGCGCCGGTGTGCGTGAAGCAGTCGAGCACGCGCCGCCCATGGGCCAGCCGTCCCGCCGCCGCGCGGTTATATTTCTGGTCGAGAAAATAGCCGGTCTTCTGGCCGTTTATGTAGTCCACGTCGAAATAGATGCCGTTTTCGCAGATCTCCGCGTGGCCGGAGGGGTTTGTCTCCAGACCGGGCGCGGCATACGGCCCCTTGCCGCAGGTCATGCCCTCCTTTTCGCGGATGAGCGATTCGTTGCGCTCATAGATGCACGACACGTTCACGCCGAGCGCCGCGAGCTCCTCGCGCAGCAGCGCATAGAGCATTGCGCGCCGCCGCTCGATGCCGAGCGAGAGCACCTCGCTCACGAGCACATCGCCGTAGCGGTCCACCGTCCATCCGGGGAAGCTGTCCGCCTCGCCGAAGATAAGGCGGCAGGCGGCAAAGTCCTCGCCCATGACCTGCTGCCGGTAGGCGAGCGCATACCGGATACGGCGGCGGAAAAACGCCTCGTCCATTTTGTCGTTCGTGTTGCGCGAGAGAATGCGCACGCGGATGAGCGAGCGGCCGTTATAAAACCCCGCGCCCTGCCAGCGGCCCTTTTCGGTATATACGTCCACGATCTCCCCGTCCGGGCAGGGGCTTTCTTTCGTGAGCACCTCCCCGGCGAACACCCAGGGATGCCCGCCGCGCAGAGCGCGCGCGGCCTTTTCCGTGACGGTAACGCTTGCAAACGGTCTTTCCATCGTCTGTCCTCCTGTGTGGTAACGGGTCATTATACAATATAATTCCTCGTTTGGCGAGAGAAAGTTGCGGCGTATGAAAGAATAAGCCGCTGGACATCGATCCGATATCCAACGGCTTATCCTTTGTAAAAAAGAGGAGAAAGAGAAGAAGAAAAAGAGAAACATGAAACAGGCGGTTTCTTGCGAAGTTTCCACCAGAGCATTTGTAATTGAACACAATCCCCATCATGTTCTAATAACAAACACTTTTTTATTGGTTCGCCCTTTTCGGTTCATATACTACCACGTTTCGTCAAATAACGCAACCATTTCTTTATTAATGTTTTGTGAACTTTCCCGCCGTGCGCCGAAGCTTGACAGCGTTTTTTCCGCGCTTTATTATTATAGTGTATCTTCTCCCCGAAAGGCAGGGCAAAGCATGACGAACATTCTCGTCGTTGAAGACAATGCCGGGCTGCGGCGGCTGATCGGCATCCATCTCCGCCGCGCCGGATATGAGGTATCGGAGGCCGCCGACGGGCAGGCGGCGCTCGATCTTTTGGAGCACAGCCGCGTGCATCTCATCATCACCGACGTGATGATGCCCCGGCTCGACGGCTACGGGCTCATCCGCGAGCTGCGCGAAGCGGGCGACACGACGCCGGTGCTGATGGTAACGGTAAAGAACTCCTTTGACGATATGCGCACCGGCTTTCACGCCGGGGCGGACGACTATCTCACAAAGCCCGTGAATTTTGAGGAGCTGCTGCTGCGCGTGGGGGCGCTGCTGCGCCGCTGCGGCATCCAGCACTCCGGCGAGATCGCCGTGGGCGGGTGCACGCTGCACGCCGACACGCTGCTCGTCACCGGCGAGGGGTTCTCCTATGAGCTGCGCCCGCGGGAGTTTGCGCTGCTGCAAACGCTGCTCACCGCGCCCACGAAGATCTTCACACGCCAGATGCTCATGGACGAGCTCTGGGGGTACGACAGCGAGTCTGACCCGCGCACCGTGGATACGCACATCCGGCGTCTGCGCGAAAAGCTCGCCGGCGTGCCGGATTTTGAGATCCAGACCGTCCGCGGTCTCGGCTACCGGGCGGTGATCCGATGAGGCGCGTCCGCTCGCGGCTGACGATCCTGCTGCTGATCCTCGTGATCGTCACGTCGCTTTTCTCTCTCACCTTCGGCGCGCTCGTGCGAAACGGTATCATCTTCCAGCAGCGCGACAACATACGCTATCTTGTTTTCGGCTACGCCGCCAAGGACATACTGCTTCTGCTCATCGCCGTGGCGGCCGTCGCGGTGCTCATCACGGTCACATCCCGCTCGACGACGAATCCCATCCGCGAGCTCTCCCGCGCCGCGCGCGAGATCGCCGGAGGGAATTACGATGTCACCGTACCGGAGCGTGACCGCGTGGAGGAGTTCGGCGAGCTTGAACGCAACTTCAATCTTATGACGGCGGAGCTCCGCTCCAACGAATATCTGCGCAAGGACTTCATTTCGAGCGTATCCCACCAGCTCAAAACGCCGCTCTCCATTCTCAACGGCTATGCCCAGCTTCTCGCCGAAGGCGGTCTTTCCGAGACCGAGGAGCACGAGTACAGCCAGTACATCGCGCAGGAGTCTGACCGGCTCGTCGGGCTCATCGATGACATGCTGCGCCTCTCGCGCATCGACCACCGGGAGATCCATCGAAAGGCGGAGATCTTCCCGCTCGGCGAGCAGCTCCGGCGCGCCGTACTGCAGCTCGAGCCGCGCTGGACGGAGGCCGGGCTTTCCGTCTCCGCCGACATTCCGGATCTCGACTACGTCGGCGACAGCGAGCTTCTCTATCAGGTATGGGTGAATCTGCTGGAAAACGCCGTGAAGTTCACGCCCCCCGGCGGGCGCATCGGCATCTGTCTTGCCGCCGCAGCGGATACCGTCACCGTGACGGTGTGGGACACCGGCTGCGGCATGGACGCGGAAACGCTCCCGCGCATTTTTGAGCAGTTCTATCAGGGCGACACCGACCGCCGCGCCGACGGCTGCGGGCTGGGTCTCACGCTCTGCAAGCGCATCGTGGAGCAGCACGGCGGAACGATCTCCGCGGAGAGCCGTCCCGGAGAGGGCAGCCGCTTCAGCGTCGTGCTGCCGGCAAAGGCCGCAAAATTCATGTAAAGAGACTCCATAGCAGGGGAATGTTTAACGTTAAGTTCACATTCCCCTGCTATGTTAATATCCAGATTTTTATATGTTAGCGAGGCAACACCGTGAAAGCTATCAATCCCGGACACTTTCTTCTGACCTGCCGGCTGGACAACTGGGTGCATCTGCTGGAAGAGAACCACTTCCATATCGCCCGCGACCGGCTGCCGCAGGCGCTGTACATTTCCGCAACGGCGCTCGCGCTCGCGCCCGCGGCGGCGGCGGAATCGCTCATTTACCGCAAGCGCATCCGTGAAACGAAGATTGAAAAGGACCCGATCTTCATTCTCGGCCACTGGCGCAGCGGCACAACGTATCTGCAGAACGTCCTCTCGCGCGACGAGCAGTTCGGCTGGTTCGATCCCGTGAACACGATCGGCCTGCCCTACTCGCTGCTGCTCGGCCGGCTCATCCAGCCGCCGATCGAAAAGGGCATCCAGAACGGCCGCCCGCAGGATAACGTGCAGTACTCGCTCGATCTCCCGATGGAGGAGACGTTCGGCGTGCTGACGATCTCGCCTTATTCGATCATCCACATGATCGCGTTCCCGGAAAATTATAAAAAGTACATCGAAGGCGCGTTCGTGAGCGACCTTCCCGTGGAGGAACTGCGCAAATGGGAGCGCAGCTACGATTACGCCGTCCGCAAGCTCACCTACATCAAAAAGGGCAAGCAGCTCATTCTCAAAAGCCCGGACAACACCGCGCGCATCCGCGAGCTGTGGGGCATGTATCCGGACGCGCGGTTCATCAACATCCACCGCGACCCCTACAAGACCGTCCGCTCCACGATCCACATGTTCCGCACCGAGATGGACTCGCTCCGGCTGACCGAAGAGCCGGATAACATCGACGAGCTCATCGAGAACACGGTCATCGATATTTTCGAGCGCATGTACCGCGAGCTTTTCGAGCTTGAGGGCTTTTTCCCGAAGAACCGGTACGTGGACATCGCGTACACCGACTTCTGCCGCGCCCCGGTCGATACGCTGCGGGATATTTACCGGCGTCTGGAGCTCTCCGGCTTTGAGGCGGCCGCGCCGCGCTTTCAGGCGTATGTCGATTCGCAGCGCGGATACCAGAAGAATAAATTCGACATTTCGCCCCGGCTCGTGCGCAAGATCAACGCGAAGCTGGGCTTCTACATGGAACACTACGGCTACGAAATGCGGGAGGTTGAGGAAGAATGAGAGATCATCTCGATAAACTGGAAAGCAAAAGCGTGCACATCCTGCGCGAGGCTTACGCCGCGTTCGGCAATCTCTGCATGCTCTGGAGCATCGGCAAGGACTCCACGGTCCTTCTCTGGCTCGCGCGCAAGGCGTTTTACGGCCACGTCCCCTTCCCGCTCGTCCACATCGACACACATTATAAAATTCCCGAAATGATCGAGTACCGCGACAAGCTCGCCATGGAGTACGGTCTTTACATGGTCTACGGTGAGAACCGCGAAGCGCTTGAAAACCACGAAACGTTCCCGGACGGGAAGTGCTCGCGCGTCGAGTGCTGCCGCCGGCTCAAAACCGAGGCGCTCACCCACACGCTCGACGGCACCTGGCCGCGCTACCGGCTCAATCTTCAGACCGGGAAATACGAGCGCGACACGAACACCGACGCCTACACCGGCGTCATCGTCGGCGCGCGCGCCGATGAAGAGGGCTCGCGCAGCAAGGAGCGCTATTTCTCCCCGCGCGACAAGCACAACGACTGGGATCTGGACGACCAGCCGCCCGAGTTCTGGAACCAGTTCAAAACCGATTTTGCCCCCGGCACGCATGTGCGCATCCATCCCCTGCTCGACTGGACGGAGCTGAATGTCTGGGAATACATCGAGCGCGAGCACATCCCCACCGTGTCGCTCTACTACAACCAGGGCGACGGCACGCGCTACCGCTCGCTCGGCTGCGCGCCGTGCACAAAGCCGATCCGGTCCGAGAGCCGGAACGTTCACGAGATCATTGAGGAGCTGCGCACCGGCGCTCTTTCCAACATTGCCGAGCGCAGCGGCCGCGCCCAGGACGCTGAGGACGGCGGCGGGCTCGAAACGCTTCGCCGGGGAGGGTACATGTAATGGAAGAAACAAGAAACGTCTGGGAAAACGAGGAGCTTTTGAATATCGTCACCGTCGGCCACGTCGATCACGGCAAATCCACCGTGATCGGCCGTCTCCTCGCCGACGCCGGAGCGCTGCCGAAGGGCAAGCTCGAATCCATACGGGAAAACTGCCGCCGCAACTCGAAGCCGTTCGAGTACGCCTTCCTGCTCGACGCGCTGCACAACGAGCAGGATCAGGGCATCACGATCGACACGGCGCGCTGCTTCTTCAAGTCTGACAAGCGCCGGTACATCATCATCGACGCGCCCGGCCACATTGAATTTCTCAAAAACATGGTCACCGGCGCTTCCCGCGCCGAGGCCGCGCTCATGGTGATCGACGCCGCGCGCGGCGTGGAGGAAAACACCCGCCGTCACGGGTACTTTCTCTCCATGCTCGGCATCCGTCAGGTGGCGGTGCTCGTGAACAAAATGGATCTCGTCGGCTATTCCGAGGAGGTATACCGCTCCATCGTCACGGAGTTCACCGAATTTCTCGCCAAAATCAACATCTCGCCCGCGGCGTTCATCCCCGTGAGCGGCATGGAGGGCGACAACATCGCCATCCGCAGCGAGCGCACACCGTGGTACTTTGGCCCCACGGTGCTCGAGCAGATGGACGCCTTCGTCCCTGTGCCGAGCCCGGAAAACCGCCCGCTGCGCATGCCGGTGCAGGGCGTTTACAAATTCACCGAGGGCGGCGACGAGCGCCGCATCGTGGCCGGAACGCTCGAGGCCGGAAGTCTCCGCGCGGGCGATAAGATCGTATTCTACCCCTCCGGGAAGAAAACGACGGTCGCCTCGCTCGAGGTATTTTCCGCGCCCACGCCGGAGAAATTCATCGCCGGGGACGCCGCCGGCTTTACGATGACCGAGCAGATCTTCGTCCGCCGCGGCGAGATCGCGTGCTTGGAGAGCGAAGAAGCCCCCTTCGTCGGCGTGCGGCTGCGCGCGAACGTGTTCTGGCTCGGCAAGGAGCCGCTGCGCCCCGGCAAGCGCTATTTCTTCAAGTGCGGCACTGCCAAGGTGGAAGCGCGGCTCGAGAGCATTCTCCGCGTCGTGGACGCCTCGGAGCTGGACAGTCTGGAGCGCAGCGAGGTGCAGAAAAACGAAGTCGCCGAGGTGATCCTCCGGCTCGACCGCCCGACGGCGTTCGACACCGCCGACTCCGGCTGCGACGGCACGCGCCGGTTCGTTATCGTGGACGATTACGAGATCGCGGGCGGCGGCATCGTCACTGAGGCGCTGCTCTCCGAGGATTACGATAAGCGCAACATCCGCTGGTCGGCCGAGGCCATGACCGGCGTCGAGCGCGAGCAGCTCACCGGGCGGCGCGGGCTCGTCGTATGGATGACCGGGCTTTCCGGCTCCGGCAAAACGACGATCGCGCAGGAGGTCGAGCGGCGGCTCTGCGAAAAGGGCGTTGCCGCCTACATGCTCGACGGCGACAAGCTGCGCCGCGGTCTCTGCGGCGATCTCGGCTTCTCGGACGACGACCGGATCGAAAACATCCGCCGCGCCGCCGAGGTCGCGGGGCTCTTCCGCGACGCGGGGCTCGTGACGCTCTGCACGTTCATCTCCCCGTTCGCCGCCGGACGCGCCGAGGCGCGCCGCATCGCCGACGGGCGCTTTCTCGAAGTCTGGGTGCGTGCCGGTCTGGAGACCTGCAAGGCGCGCGACCCGAAAAAGCTCTATCAGAAAGCTCTCGAGGGAAAGATCCGCTCGTTCACGGGCATAGACTCTCCGTATGAGGAGCCGACCGACGCCGAGCTTGTGCTGGATACCGAGGTTCTCAGCGAAGAAGAATGCGTCAACCGGCTCACCGATGCCATTTTTGACTATCTGGAAGGCGGAGACACACTGTGAACTGGGGTAAATTTCTTCTTTTCATCGTCATCGGCTTCGCCGCGCAGATCATCGACGGCACGCTCGGCATGGCCTACGGCGTGAGCTGCCGGACGTTTCTCAAAACCGTGGCGGGGCTTCCCTCCGCGCTTGCGAGCGCGGTCGTCCATGTGGCGGAGGTCCCGACGACGCTCGCGTCCGGTCTCTCCCATATCAAGCTCAAGAACGTGGATAAGTCGCTCTTTTTCCATCTGGCCATCCCCGGTGTGATCGGCGGCGTGGCGGGCGCGTGGTTCCTCTCAAGCGCCGGCGACGCGCTCGAGCCGTTCATCGACGCCTATCTCATTATCATGGGCGTTGTTATTCTGCGCAAGGCGTTCCTGAAAAGCCAGAAGGAGCGCCACATCGGAAAGGGCATTTACCCGCTCGGTCTCGCCGGAGGCTTTCTTGACGCCACCGGCGGCGGAGGCTGGGGCCCGGTCGTAACGTCTACGATGCTCGCCGTCGGCCACGACGTGAAAAAGACGATCGGCACGGTGAATACCGCCGAATTTCTCGTAACGCTCGCGGAGACGACCACGTTCGTCGTTCTCATCCGCGATTTTACGTCCTACTGGCAGACGATCCTTGGTCTCATCATCGGCGGGGTGTGCGCAGCTCCCCTCGCGGCGTGGATCTGCAAGAAGATCCCCGTCCGCCCGCTGCTCGCCGTCGTCGGCATCCTCATCATCGTGCTCAATCTTTACAGTCTCCTTCACTATCTGGCTGTATTTTAAAAAGGCGGTATCACCATGACACAGATCTCCGCGCAGCAGCGCTTCGCCTCCGTCCGCGCCCGGCTCAGGGAGCTGGAGCTTTGGGACGCTGATTCGCTCGTGATGACCGCGCCCGGCGCCGTATGCAGCGCCGCCGGAGAGCCGGTCGAAACGGCGCTGTTCTCCGCCGTTTCCGCGCCCATGGCGGTTTTGACCGCCGGGCGGTACGCCCGCGAATTTGCCAAAGATCCTCACGCGCTTTGCGCCGAGACCGACGACGCCGCGCAGATGTTCGGCGTGCGCGTACCGGTAAGAAGCGCGCCGCGGCGCGGCGATGCCGCGTGCATCGTTCCGAACCGCGGTTTTGTCGTGACGGCGCGGTTTGAAAACGAGCTCATCGCCGCGTGTATCCTGCTCGAAAAGCTGTGCATGACGGCGCGGCTCTCCCCTCGCATTGGGACGCCGAAGCCACTCGCCGCGCCGCTCTGCCTTATAGAGCACGCGGTCTATACGAAAAAATACTCCCGTCCGTCGCTCGCCGCGGCGCAGGGGGAAGAAGCCGCGCCGGTGGCACAGGACGTTTCCGATCTCGCGCTGCGCGAGTCGGTCATTGTCTACGGGAAAAAGCTCGTGGAAAACCGCCTCATTCAGGCGACGTGGGGGAACGTCTCGGCGCGTATCGATGCCGATCGCTTTCTCATCACGCCGTCCGGCGTGGACTATGACCGCATCCGTCCGGAGGATATTGTGGAGATCCGCATTGCCGACGGCAGCTTCGCCGCCGGGCAGCGTCCTTCCAGCGAGCGGGAGATGCACCGGCGCATCTATGCCGCGCGCGGCGACGTGCGCGCCGTGATCCACACGCACTCCGCGGCGCTGCAAACGTTCGCCGCGTGCCGGGAGAGTCTGCGCACGCCGGAGATCGTCGCCCCCTGCGCCGCCTACGGCGTGAGCGGCTCGAAGAAGCTCGCGGAGAGCGCGTCCGGGGTGCTGCGCTCTCACGATCTCTGCATCATGGCAAATCACGGCTTTACCGCGGTGGCAGCGGATCTTGAAACGGCGCTCTCTCGCGCCGTCGCCGCCGAAGAGGCCGCAAAGCGGATACTGGAATCGGAATAAAAATCGGCAGCGCTGCATTCTGCGGCGCTGCCGAAAATATAGGAGGGCGGACTATGGGAGAACATTTTGCGCGAGGCCGGTCGGCGGAGATATTCCGCACGGAGGACGGGAAGATCTTAAAGCTCTTTTTTCCCGACTATCCGAGGGAGTATGCCGAAAAGGAATACAAAAATACGAAGATCGCCGCATCTCTCGGCTGCACGGGGATGCAGGTCTACGATATGGTCGAGCGCGGCGGACGCTTCGGCTTCGTGATGGACTGCATCGACGGCGTTTCGCAAAACGACATGCCGGGGAAAAAGCCGGCGTATCTTTTTGAGGCCGGCAAAGACCTTGCCCGCTGCCACGTCCGCGTGCAGAAGGCGCACACGCGCGAGCTTGACGACGTGCGTGAGGTATGTCTCGGTATTCTCGGCGAGGACTGTATGGCGTTTCTGACACCGGAGGAAAAATCGCTCGCCGCCGGATATCTCCGCTCTCTCCCGGACGACGACACGGTGCTCCATCTCGACTTTCACACCGGCAATGTCCTCGTGGACAAGTCCGGCGAGTGCAAGATCATCGACTGGATGACCGCCGCGCGCGGCAATCGCGCCGTGGAGGAAGCGCTCATGGAGTTCTTCTTCTCGGAGGCCGAGCTGTTCCCGGAGGCAAGCAAAGCAAAAATTGCCCTCTTTTCCGCCATCCGCGGCTCCATCGGGAAGAGCTTTTTCAAGGAGTACCGAAAGCTCTCGCCGCTTTCCGCGGAGGAGATCGACCGCTACCGTCTCGCGGCGCTCATCCTGCGCCGTCACTGGAACATCGCGTTTGAAGAGCCGTATCTCACAAAAACCATCCGCGCGCTGATTGAAAAATACGGCGCGGAAGAAAAGGAGCCGATTGAATGAAAGTCGTATGCATCTGTGACGCCGGTGTGCCGGAAATGCTCATGCAGTACATGAAAAAGCTCCCCGGGTGCGACGTGACGCTCTATACCGAAAAGACGCTCACGGACATCAAATCCCTCACGACGTGCGAGCGTACCGCCGAGCTTCGCGGCGCGGAGGCGTGCCCTGTGAGCGCGGAAATGCTGGAAGCCGTGCGCGAGGCGGAGATCCTTGTAACGCACGTTGCGCCCGTGAACCGTGCGGTGCTCGACGCCGCGCCGAACGTGAAGATCGTCGGCGTGCTGCGCACCGGCACGGAAAATGTCAATCTTGACCTCTGCCGCGAGCGCGGCATCGCCGTATACAACGCCGAGGGGCGCAACTCCACCGCCGTCGCCGATCTCGTCGTGGCGCTCATGCTCTGCGAAATGCGCAACATCGCCCGCGCCCACGGCGCGCTCGTGCAGGGCAAATGGGTCAAAATGTTCCCGAATATCATGATGAACCGCGATATGTGCCGCTGCACCGTCGGCATCATCGGCGTCGGCAAGATCGGCACGATGGTCGCCGCGCGGCTCAAGGGCTTCGGCTGCCGCATTCTCGGCTGCGATATTTTCCTCTCCCCCGAGGAGATCGAAAAGCGCGGCTGCGAGCCGGTATCAAAGGAAGAGCTGCTGCGGCAGTCTGACTTCATTACCATCCACATGCGCCACGAGGCCGGGCAGAGCGCCCTCATCGGCGCAGACGAGCTTGCCATGATGAAGAAGAACGCCATTCTCGTCAACTGCGCCCGCGCGGGGCTCGTGGACACGGCGGCGCTCGTCGAGGCGCTGCGCGCCCACCGCATCGGCGGCGCGGCAATCGACGTGTTCGACGAAGAGCCGCTCTCGCCGGACTCTCCCCTGCTCACGCTCGACAACGTCACGCTCACGCCGCACATTGCCGGCACGACCGTAGACGCCTTTGCCAATTCCGTGGAGATCATGCTCCGCCAGCTCTCACTCATTCTCGCCGGCAAGGACGCGCCCAACCGCGTCGTCTGACCGCCGCCCATATGAAAACCGCCGAAGGAAAAAATCCTTCGGCGGTTTTGCATATGCGGTTTTCAGCTGTTTATGATCCGCTCCGTGGCGGCGCGGGCATGGGCGATGATGTCCTCCGGCGATTCGCCGACGTGGTAAACGCCGTTCTCATAGAGGATCTTGCCGTTTACCATCGTGAGGAGCACGTTCGAGTTCGAGCCGCTGTAAACAAGGTTTTTCACGGTGTTGTGCTCGGGCTGCATGTTTGCCTGGTGCAGGTCGATCACGACGAGATCGGCGAGCTTGCCGGGGGCGATGCAGTCGGCGTCGATGCGCATGGCGCGCGCGCCCGTGGAGCACGCGGCGCGGAGAATTTCGCGCGCGTCGCACGAGGCGGCGTCCTCCTCCCGGAGCTTCTGCAGCACAGCGGCGAGATACATTTCGCGGAACATGTTGAGCGCGTTGTTGCTCGCCGGACCGTCCGTGCCGATGGCAAGAGGGATCTTCCGGCGGAGAAATTCGCTCACCGGCGCGATGCCGCTCGCGAGCTTCGCGTTCGAGGCCGGGCACGTCACGGCGTACAGACCGCGGCGGGCAAAAATGTCCATGTCGGTCTCATCGAGCCACACGCAGTGGAACCCGCCGCCGCCGTGCTCAAAAAGGCCGTTCTCCTCGAAAAGCTGCGTCGGCGTGAGGCCGTGGCGCGCGATGCATTCCTCCACCTCGCGCTTTGTCTCCGAATTGTGGGTGAAAAACGGCATTTTGTACTCGTCCAACAGCATTTTCATAAACATGAGCAGATCGAGATTGGCCGTATACTCGGCGTGGATGCCGGGGATGTAGGAGATGAGCGGGTGGAGATTGTTGAACTTGATCGTGTCCATCTCGCCGACCGTCCAGTCGTCCCCCGCGGCGAGCGCGCCGCAGAGCACCATGCGGAAGCCGCAGTCAATAGACGCCTGCGCGAAAGCGTCGCGCTTATAGTACATGTCGAACGCGCTCGTGATGCCGCCCTTGAGATATTCGAGAATCGCGAGCTTCGTGAGAGCGTAAATATCGTCCGGCGTGAGCTTGGCCTCCAGCGGGAACACCTTGTCGAAAAGCCAGCTCTGCAGCGGCAGATCGTCGGCGTAGGAGCGCAGGAACGTCATCGCGCTGTGCGCGTGGGCGTTCTTGAAGCCGGGCATCAGGAGGTTTCCCTTGAGGTCGATCTCGCGCTCAAACGGCGGGTGCGCGCCGATGGCAGGCCCGACATAGAGGATCATCGTTTCCTCGACCCAGACCTCCCAGTCGGAGATCTCAAATCCGCCGCTGAGTGAAAGGAGCTTGCCGTTATAAAAGCGGATCATGCCTTCTCCTCCGCATGCATGGCGGCGATGGAATCCCACATGAGCTTTTTGAACTTCGGCGCGGCGGCGTTGGCCGCTTCAATGACCTCGTCGCCGTCAAGCGGGCGGTCGGAGAGACCGGCAGCAAGATTTGCCACGCACGAAACGCCGCACACGCGCATACCGGCGTGGTTGGCCGCGATGACCTCCACGACCGTGGACATGCCCACGGCGTCCGCGCCCATCGCGCGGGAGGCGCGGATATCGGCGGGCGACTCGTAGCTCGGGCCGGTGAACTGGATATACACGCCCTCCTTGAGATCGATGCCGTCCTTCTTCGCCGTTTCGCGCAGAATGGCGCGCAGGCCCTTATCGTAGGCGTTCGACATATCCGGGAAGCGGACGCCGAGCTCGTCGATGTTCGCGCCGATGAGCGGGTTGGGGATGAGCGCGCTGATGTGATCGGTGATGCTCATAAGCGTTCCGGCGGTGAGATCGCCGCGGATGCCGCCCGAGGCGTTCGTGACGAAGAGGATCTTCGCGCCCATGGCCTTCATAAGGCGCACGGGCAGCACAACGTCGTGCGGCGTGTAGCCTTCGTAGAGGTGCACGCGTCCCTGCATGACGACGACGGGCGTTTCCTCCACATAGCCGAACACGAACCGTCCGGCGTGGCCTGGCGCGGTGGACACCGGGAAACCGGGGATCTCGCTGTACGGCACAACGGCGGTCTGCTTCACCATGTCGGCAAAGCCGCCGAGACCGGAGCCGAGCACGACGGCGACCTCCGGGACAAAGTCGGTGTGGCGCCGCACCGCGGCGAGACAGTTCTGGATGCGTTCCATTTCGGGATGCATAAAAGAGCCTCCTTATGTTGTTATTCTCTGTTGTTTATTCTTCGGTGAGATCGGCGAACTGCGCGCCGATATGGCCTGCCAGAGCTTCGGGATCGATCCCGATCTGCGCGCCGAGCCGTCCGGCGCTGCAGAAAAAGGCGTCCGTCAAAAGCGCCGTTTCGTCGATCCATGTGGGAAACGGTTTTTTCATCCCCACCGGGGAGCAGCCGCCGTGGACATAGCCGGTGAGCGGCAGCAGCTTTTTCTGCGGCAGCATGGCGATGCTCTTCACGCCCGCCGCCTTCGCCGCCTTTTTGAGCGAGAGCGTTTCCGGCGCGGGAATGACGAACACGAAGTGTTCGCCGGTATTTGCCTCCGCCACAAGCGTTTTGAAAACGCACTCCGCGCTCTGGCCGAGCGCGGCGGCCACCTCCGTGCCGGAGGCGAGCGAGGCGCCGTAATAACGCGGCGTATACGCAATGCCCGCCTGATCAAGCAGGCGCATCACGTTCGTTTTTTCGTTTGCCTTATCCGATTTTGCCATGAAAGTATTCCTCGATTTGTTCACGGGAAGCAAGAAGGCTCCCCTGGATCATGCCCGACGCGCCGCCGCCCCGTCCGGAGAGCGCGGCGTTGATGCTTCGCGCCGCGGCGCGAAGGTCGACCGTTTCCGACGCCATCACGTACCGGTATCCCCTGTCCTCCGCGCAGAACGCGGCGCAGACGCCCGTGCAGCGCGTCTTTCCTCCCTCGGAAAGAGTGCGCAGCGCGGCGGGCGAAAGGCTCTCTTCAAAAAAGAGCAGATTTCCCTCGCACGGCTCCATTACGGCGAGCCGCGCCTCGACATACTGCCGCTCCGCGGCGGCACGGGCGTACTTCTCCGCTTCCAGCTCGCCGAGCACGCGCTCGGCGGCGGCGCAGAGGGCGTTCTGCGGCGCGGAAAAGAGACGGGAGAGCGCTTCGGTCTCGGCGGCGCAGAGCGCGGCGTCCTCATAGGCCGCGCGCCCGGCGAGCATCGTAAAGCGCACGCCGCCGCGGTGACGCATCCGGTCTTTCAAGCGGATGAGACCGATCTCGCCGGTGAAGCTCACATGCGGCGCGCAGCACGCGCAAAGATCCACGCCCGGCACCTCCACGATGCGCACCGGCATCGCGAGCGCCTTTTTCTGCCGGAACGGCATCGCCGCAAGCTCTTCCTCCGTTGGCCAGAGGATGTTTATCGGAAGGTTTTTCCACACGTCCTCGTTTGCAAGACGCTCGAGCCGCAAAAGCTGCTCCGCGTCAATCTCGCGGTCAAAGTCGATCGTCGCGCCGTGCTCGTCCATGTGGAAGCCGATGTTCTCGCAGCCCCAGAGCGTGTGCGCATGGCCGGACACCAGATGCTCGGCCGAGTGGATCTGCATGCGCGCGAAGCGCGTTTCCCCGTCAAGCTCGCCCGTCACTTCCGCGCCGGGGACGAGCGGAGCATCGCAGAAATGGACGATCTCGCCCTTTTCCTCGCGCGTATCCGTCACACGCACGCCGCCGAGCGCGCCGGTATCGCCGCCCTGTCCGCCGCCCTCAGGGAAGAAGGCGGTGCGGTCGAGCGTTACGGCAAAGCGGCCGCCGCGCTCTTCGCACGTGAGGACGCGCGCGGTGAATTTTCGCATACGCGTGTCGGCGTAAAACAGCTTTTCGGTCATGGGATCAGAACTTAAAGAGATTCAGCCCGGTCACATCGTCCTTGAAGCGGTCCACCGCGCCGTCGATCACGCGGATGACCATCTCGCACGTCGCGCTCACGCGCGCGGCGTTGAGATGCCCGCCGACGACCGCGCCGGACTCGTTCGCGGCGCTCATGTGCAGATGGCTGTAGTATTCGCCGTTCATCGTGTTCACCGTGCCGGTCAGCGACACGATCTCGTGCGCGCCGGTGAACGTGAGCGCGTGGTACTGATGCTCGTCCACGTTGTACACGCCGACGGTGAACTCGTCCGTCGCGCCGAGCGCCTCAACGCTCGCCAGACGGATATTTTCCTTTTCGCACAGCGCGCGAAGCTGCGCCGTGATCTCCTCGCCGCGGTCGAAGCGCGCGACGATCGTATTTCCAAAACGCCGGTAGTCCATAGTTTGTATCTCCTTTGCATGGGATGTATCTGTATTATAGCCGCTCGGCGAGCGTAAATCAAGGTTGTCAAGGCCCGGTCCTTCGCGTATAATATCCGGAGAAACGAAAGGATCGGCCTATGGAAAACTTTTCCCGTCCGCTGGTGGACTGGTACAAAAAAGAGGCGCGTCCTCTCCCCTGGCGGGAGGAGCCGACGCCGTACCGCGTGTGGGTCTCGGAGATCATGCTGCAGCAGACGCGCATCGAGGCCGCGCGCGAATACTTCAACCGTTTCACGCGCGCGTTCCCGACCGTGGAAGCGCTCGCCGCGGCGGAGCTTGACGATGTGCTCAAGCTCTGGGAAGGGCTGGGGTACTACTCCCGCGCGCGGAATCTCCACAAATGCGCCAAAACCGTGTGCGAGACTTACGGCGGCGTATTTCCCCCGGACGCCGCGGCGCTGCGCGCGCTGCCCGGCATCGGGGACTATACCGCCGGGGCGATCGCCTCGATCGCCTACGGACTGCCGGAACCGGCGGTGGACGGAAACGTGCTGCGCGTGCTCGCGCGCATGGAGTGCTTCGGCGAGAGCATCGGCAGCGACAAGGTGAAAAAGCGCTTCCGCGAAGCGCTCCGGGATATCTATCCAACGGGCGAATGCGGCGCTTTTACGAGCGCGCTCATGGAGCTGGGCGAGACGGTGTGCACCGTCGGAACGCCAAGCTGCGCGCGCTGCCCGGTCGCGGCGTACTGCGCGGCGCACCGCTGCGGCGAGGAAGCGCTCTACCCCGTGCTGCCGGAGAAAAAACCGCGCCGGATCGAAAACCGGCGGGTGCTGCTTTTGCTCTGCGGCGATACGTGCGCCGTGCAGCGGCGTGCGGATACGGGGCTTCTCGCCTCGATGTGGGAGCTGCCGAACGACCTTTTGCCGGACGCTCCGGAAACCGGCGAGCCCTGCGGCGAGGCGGTGCACATTTTCAGCCATGTAGAATGGCATATGCGCGGGTACATCGTCCGCTGCAAGGAGAAGCTTCCGGGCTATGTCTGGGTGACGCGAGCCGAACGCGAAGCGCTCGCCATGCCCACGGCGTTCCGGTATTACCGAAAAAAACTGGAGGAGATGGGATATTGAATATCTGTGTATTCGGCGCGGCGCGCGATGAGATCGGCGAGAACTTTATGGCCCTCGGCACGGCGCTTGGCCGCGAGCTCGCGGCGCGCGGGCATACGCTCGTATTCGGCGCAGGCGGCCACGGCATGATGGGCGCCGCGGCGCGCGGGGCCTACGAAATGGGCGGGAAGATCATCGGCGTCGTGCCGTACTTTTTCAACACTCCCGGCATTCTCTTTGAGCACTGCACGGAGCTTATCCGCATGGAAACGATGGCGGAGCGCAAAACGATCATGGAAGAGCGCTCGGACGCTTTCATCGCCCTGCCCGGCGGCATCGGCACGATGGAGGAGATCTTCGAGGTCATCACGCTCTCATCCCTTGGGCGGATGCAGAAAAAGAGCGCGTTTCTCGATGCGGAAAGCTATTGGGAACCCGCGGTCGAGCTGCTGCGCGGCGCGGTGGAAAAGGGCTTTGCGGGCAAGGAGCTGAATGAGCACTATGCGCGCTTCACAGATGTGGAAGCGTGCCTCGATTATCTGGAAAAATAATACAGCGGGCGGAGCAGAGCCCCGCCCGCGCAGAAATTTTCAAAGAACGCCCGTAGGGTTGGGGCTCTGCCCCAACCGCATACAGTTCTCCCTCTTTCACGGCGCTGCCGCGGATGGAGGGAGATTTTTTATGCCAGCCTCTGCTGCATATACGCAAGCAGTGTCTGCGCCACGACGGAATTTGTCGTGCGCGCGAACATACAAGTATCCCCTATTTGCCAAGCAAATGGGGGATACTAATCTTTATCTGTGAACTGCCGTGCGGCGAGATTTGGCGAAAAGCGTCGTCAGCACTGCGAGCCAGAGGAATGCCAGAGCCGCTGCTGCGGCGGTAATATAGGAAACGGTTCTCACCGTTTTCCCCTCCTGCGCGCTGAACACCGCGCCCGCCTCCACGCTCTCGCCGTTCGTGAGCGTCACGGTGAGCATGCCGTTTTCCCCCACCTGCACGGAGGAAATGCCGACGCCGGGCGCGCCGTCCTCTCCCGTGATTTTGCCAAGATTCGTTTCCGTTCCGTCCGTGAGGGCGACGATCAGCTCCCCGGAGTCGTTCAGCGATACCTCCCGGATGCCGACGCCGTCTTTTCCGTCTTTCCCGTCTTTGCCGTTCGTGCCGTTTCGTCCGGCGGCGCCGGTCGCGCCTGTGGCTCCGGTCGCACCCGCAGCGCCCGCGGCTCCGGTCGTTCCGGCGGCCCGCACACCGGTGTCCGTATCGCCCAGCCACCAGTTGCCGTTGCCGCCGATGGAGGGCGTCAGGCCGGGCGCGCCCTGCGCGCCGTCCGTGCCGTCTTTTCCGTCAACGCCATCCTTGCCGTCGACGCCGTCCGAAGCGGCGGCTTTTACGCCGGTGTCCGTGTCACCGATCCACCAGTTCCCGTTTTCGCCGATGGTCGGCGTCAAGCCGTCCGTGCCATCCTTGCCGTCCGCACCTCCGGCCTTTACGCCGGTGTCGGTATCGCCGATCCACCAATTTCCATTCTCGCCGATGGCAGGCGTCAGACCGTCCGTGCCATTCTTACCGTCGACGCCGTCCCGTCCGTCTGTACCGACCGCTTTCACGCCGGTGTCCATACTGCCGATCCACCAGTTGCCGTTCAGACCGACGGAAGGCGTCAAGCCGTCCGTGCCATCCTTGCCGTCCTCTCCGGTGGCTTTCACACCGAGAGATTTCCATGTGCTCCCGCTGTCGTAGGATACCTCCCACTCGTTCGTAGCGGGATTGACGCGCAGCTTTGAACGGAACGGATCGTCCATCTGAATAAGGCTCAGCGGCATTCCGCCCGGATAGGGACACGTCTCAAAGATAGACGGCATATAATCCCTGCTGAGATCTGTTTTCCAGCGGTAGAACTCCGCGCCGATATACAGTTCCATCTGGCCGCCAAAATGCGTATTGGCGGTAAAGCACCCGCCGTTAAAATAGAGTCCTCTCTCCGATACAGAACCGCTCACCGGCCGGAGATCGTCGGTGATGAACGTGCCGCTATCCATCGTCAGCTTGGTGATGTACGTTATTCCGCCGACCAGGGTAAGCGAACCGCTGCCTTTGATAATAACGTCCCCAATATTGATCGGCACCGAGTTCCCGTCCGGTACGGTAAGCCGGTTTTCGCCGATCAACTCTATCGTGATCGGTATACCAACCATTGTATAGGCATAAAGGATGGTGGATGCCGGCTTGGTTCGCGTCAAAACCGCGTTGCGAAGAACCAGCGTCCTGCTGCGGGCGTCATAGTAAAAATTGTAATCCTCTTCCGTGGCTTCGGAATAGCCGGTAGGTGCGGCGAGGTCACTTTTATAGTATGTGTTTTCATCAATGTTCACGTCATTGATGCGAAGTATGCTTTGCGTTCCCTGGACAGCGGGAACTGCCGCCGCTTCCAGCGGCTGTTCCTCCGACTCTTCCACAATTGGCGCAGGCGTTGCTTCCACCGGCGCGGGCGTTGCTTCCGCTGGTGCAGGTGTCGCTTCCACGGGTACGGGTGTTTCCGCTTCCGTATCGTCGGCCAACGCCGGGACACACAGGCTCGTCAGCGCAGCGCAGACGCAGATCATGGCGGCAAGAATACGATGCTTCATGGTTTTGTTCCTCCCTGTTTCTGTCTCTCGGGCGGGTCTCCCTGTATTTACTTTGTATTATGCAGGAACAGCGCACGCTTTGCAAGACATTTTGGTCCGCGTGCCAGAACAGGTAAAAAATCGGCTGTTTTTCTTCGAAACAGCCGATTTTCGCGCTTATTCGATTTCCGCCGGAGGCAGCAGGCGCGTCATGCTCCGGAGACTCACGGTGAGCGTATACGCATTGTGCAGCAGCGCCGAGGTCGCCGGGGGCAGGATGCCCGCCACGCCGAGACAGATCAGCATAAAGTTGAAGCCGATGATGTTTCGGTAATTCGTGTGGATCCGGTCCATGAGCGCGCAGCTGAGCCGCCGCAGTGTCAAAAGCGAATAGAGGTCGTTCGCGCCGATGGTGATGTCCGCCACCTCGCGGGCGATGGCCGCGCCGTCGCGGATGGCGATGCCGGCGTCCGCCTCGGAGAGCGCCGGGGAGTCGTTCACGCCGTCGCCGAGCATGATTACGCGCCGTCCGGCCTCGTGCTCGCGGCGGATGAAGTTGGCCTTATCCTCCGGAAGGACCTCGGAGTAGTACTCGTCCACGCCGACCGCCGCCGCTACGGACTTCGCCGTGCGGTCGCTGTCGCCGGTCATCATAACAAGCTTCGTAAAGCCGAGAGAGCGCAGACCGCGGACAACGTCGGCAGCCTCCGCGCGCAGCGGGTCCTCAATGCAGATGACCGCCGCGAGCACACCGCCCGCGGCGAGATAGAGATGCGAATACTCCGCCGGGAGCGATTCGAACTTCTCCTCCTCGCCCGCGGGGATGACGCACTTCTCGTCCTCAAACACGAAGTGGTGGCTGCCGATGATGACCTTTTCGCCGTCCACGCTGCTTGCGATGCCGTGCGCGACGATATAGCTCACGCTCGAATGGCGTTCCTCATGGGAGATATGGCGGTTTTCCGCCTCGGCCACGACGGCCTTGGCCATGGAGTGCGGGTAATGCTCCTCGAGACACGCCGCAAGAGCCAGCATGTCGTTTTCTTCCTTGTCGCCGAACGGCACGACTGCCGCCACGCGCGGAGCGGCATGGGTCAGCGTGCCGGTCTTATCAAAGACGATGGTGTCCGCCTGCGCCACCGCCTCCATGAAGCGGCCGCCTTTGACGGAGATGTGATGGATGCCGGCTTCCTTCATGCCGGAGAGCACCGCGATCGGCATGGAGAGCTTGAGCGCGCACGAGAAATCGACCATCAGCACGGCGAGCGCGCGGTTGACGTTGCGCGTCAGCAGCCAGATAAGCCCCGTCGCGCCGAGACTGTACGGCACGAGCCTGTCCGCCAGATGCGAGGCCTGCGCCTCGGTGTCGGACTTGAGCTTTTCGGATTCCTCGATCATATGGACGATGCGGTCGTAGCGTCCCGAGCCCATGCTCTTATCGACGCGGATCGTGCATTCGCCCTCTTCCACGACCGTCCCGGCATAGACGTAGCTGCCCGCCGTGCGGCGCACGGCCAGCCCCTCGCCGGTGATGGACGCCTGATTCACCATCGCTTCCCCCGCGACGACATGGCCGTCGAGCGGGATCATGCCGCCGGTACGGACGATGATCCGGTCGCCGGGGCGCACGTCGCCGACCGGCACGGCCACGCTGCCGTCCGTCGTTTCGAGCCAGACCTTGTCCACCTGCAGCGCCATCGTCCCGGCAAGGTCGGTGACGGACTTTTTGTGCGTCCATTCGTCGAGCAGCTCGCCGATGCCGAGCAGGAAGATGACCGAACCCGCCGTTTCAAAGTCTCCGCGCAGGATCGATACGGCAATGGCTGTCGCGTCGAGCACCGGCACTTCGATCTTCCCGTGCAGCAGACAGCGGATGCCGTCGCGCAGGAAACGGAGCGAGCGGATCACGGTACGGATCGCGCGCAATGGCGCGGGCAGGATGAGCTTCAATGTATACCGGCGGACGATGCGGAAAATGAGCTTTCCCTCGTACTCGCGGTTGAGCACGCGGACGCTGTGCTCCGGCGCGAGCGCCGCCGACTTCTCATAGGAAAACGCGGCGAGCGCCGCGACGATGGGCGCGCGCTGACCGGTATAAAGAATCGTAGCGTTGCCGGTGCGGTCGTGGACCGTCACATCGGCAACGCCGGGAGTATTTCGCAGATACGCCTCCAGAATGTCCGCTTGGAGCAGCGACATGCGCGGCTGCTCCAGATGGACACGGATGCGTCCCGCCGTATCGTGCAGGATCGTGCATTTCATGGCGAATTACTCCGCGGCGTCCTCAATCGTCTCGGGCGCGTCCTCCGCGGCATACTTCTCGTTGAGCGCCTTCGCGTCGGCGAGAATGTCGTCCGCGCCCTCGCGGATATTCGTCGCGGTTGTCATGACGGCTTCCTTGGCGCGCAGCGCCGCCGCGGTCGTGAAGGCATAGACCTTCTTCGCGTCGCGGCTGGTGAGGATCTTGATGCCTGCCGTGCCGAACAGCACGCCGCCCGCGAAAAGACCAACTTTACCCCAATTCATGATAGTATCCTCCTTATCTTTTTGGGATTTCGCCCGCATTTTATCTTTATGTTCCGGCATTGTCAATAGATTTTCTGTTAATATTTGCATTTTTCAGCAAAATATTAGCACAGGCTTCCTTGAGTTAGTCATAATTAACTCATTGACTTCGGAATGGCGGACTGCTATCATGCATCGCGGAGGCGATACTATGAAAACGTTACTCAAGGAATTCAAGGAATTTGCCGTAAAGGGGAACGTGGTCGATATGGCGGTCGGCGTCATTGTCGGCGGCGCGTTCGGGAAGATCGTCACATCGCTCGTCAACGACGTCATCATGCCGCTCGTCGGCGTGCTGACCGGCGGGATCGACTTCAGCAATCTTTTTCTCCCGCTCGACGGGAATACCTACGCCACGCTCGCCGAAGCGGAGGCCGCGGGCGCGGCGGTGCTCAAGTACGGCTCGTTCCTCTCGCAGGTGCTCGATTTTCTGATCGTTTCGTTCGTGATCTTTATTTTTGTAAAGAAGATCATGGCGCTCGGCCGGAAGAAGGAAGCTCCCGTGGAGGAAGCGCCGAAAACGAAGGTCTGCCCCTACTGCAAGAGCGAGATCGCCATCGACGCCACACGCTGCCCGCACTGCACCTCGGAGCTCCCTTAAACCGTTTAAATTACGTCCTGGAGGTATGCCATGCAGACATTTGAAACGGAACACTACCTTCTTCACTATGGCGCAAACACCGCGGCAGAGCGCGATATCGAGAAGATCGCCGCGCTGCAGGAGAGCTGCTTCTCCCACATCTGCGCGGTGCTGGGTCTTACGCCGGACTTCAAGATCGAGTACTTCCTCTGCGATTCGCCGGAGGAGGTAGGACGCATCTGCGGCGACGACGAGCCCTGCAACGGCTTTGCCGACCTGCCGAGCCGCATCTACGCCGTGTATAACGACGCTGTCCAGTGCGTCGGCTTCCACGAGGATGCGCACCTCATCAGCTTTATCCACAACCGTCCGGTCTGTCCCGCCGTGACAGAGGGGCTGGCCATGTACTTTGACCGCAAGTGGTGGGGCATCGAAAATCTGGACTGGACGGGCTATTATCTCAAAACCGGACGGTATCTGCCGATGGACAGGCTGCTGGAGCGGGAGTTTTTCTTTGAGCACGACTGTGCCTTCACCTACCCCATCGCGGGCACGTTCACCGACTGGCTGCTCACGGTCTACACCAGAGAGCGGTACAGGGAAATGTACTCCCAGCCAAACCCCGCCGCCGTCATGGAGCAGGTATACGGGAAATCCCCGGCGGAGCTGAACGCCGAGTTTGAAGCATACGTCCGCCTGTTCCGCACGGATGAGGCGCTGGAAGCACGGATGGAAGAGCTGCTCCGGCAGGCGGGGGGTGAAGCCTGATCCGAAAAAAGGTGTAGTGAGAATGACTATATTTATTGCTATGCTTTGTTTGCCTGTTCCGGCTCTGGCCTGTTCCATCGTTTCTTTCCTGCCGCGCGGCCCTGTTTTATCCGCTTTATCCATGGTTTTTCTGCTTCAACGTGGTGTAGTGGCTGCGATGCTTCAACCTGATTTCCTCTGCGATTCCGGTGCGATAAGCCCTCTAAAATCAATGATCTTTGCCATCTGCTCGGCGGTGCGTGGGACAACAGCAGGAATTCGGAGCAGATCACGCTGCACTTGCGGGTGTAGTCGCTAGCCTCGCCGTAGTACGCGTTGTGCAGCTTTTCACCGGCACGATAGGCGGCAGCAGCCACAGCGGATCGCCCTGCACCGCGCTTGATCTCTACATCACATGCAAATGAACGAGTGTGAGGCTCAGTCACCTCCTGTGTGATTGCCGACAACTTCCATGGGCAGTCTTTGCGCATCCGGCAGAGCGAAGACCTGTTCGGCAAAAGCGTAAAATTCGGTTTCACTCAAAGCCCTTGTCTGCGGTGCGACGCTCTCAATGGTAGCGCCGCGAGTGATGAGCCGGTGCGCCTGCTTGCGCCGATCTCCCCTTTCATAGTAGGCGGCGCGGTTTCCAAGGCGCTGGATTTTGTACATGAGTTCAACCGCCTGAATGATATAAAGATGGATAGAAAAAGACCGCCTACATTTTCAGTAGACGATCTGGGCGATGATATGGGTTTTCAGACTTTGTGGCGGAAATGATCTGCGTCAGCAGATGGTTTCCACTACAAAGTGCGCTGGGATAGCGGTTGCGGCGGCGCAAGGGGGTGCTGCCCCTTATACGGAACGAAGTGACGCAAACCAGCCCGGACATTTGAACGTCAGGGCTGTCTACCACACAGGACACACACTCCCGTCAAGGGAGTATAGAAGTGCGCTCTTCCAAAGGGATATAGATAAGGCTGCCCACAAAATGCAGACAGCCTTCCTTTTTAGCAGACTTTCACCGAATTTACGGAGTGCAGAACCACATATTACTATGCAGTGGGCGATACGTCACCTTCCGTCGATTTTTTTGAGCATTTTTCCTTTTATTTTTGGGTTTGCTATTTCTTGTTTTATACTGCTAAACGGCAAACAAAATAGCAGTTGCTATTAAGAATTCCAAAATTAAAATTTTAGTTGGGACAAAGCCCCAAATGGTTACTATGCTCGCCAATCCTCCACAGACAGTAAAGGCTGCCTACAGGAGGTCAGCGATTACACTCATAAATTTTATGACTATGTTTACCCAATTTTGTTACACCGCTATTGCGGAGGCTGTATCATTTCTGTACAGCTCTTGCAGTCACCTGCAAGTTCAGACTGTGCCTTCATCCATGTGGGATGCTCCGTGTCCAGTCGTTACACCTTCCCGTATAGGGCTTGGCTCGGCGTTTTCTGCAACCTCATTATAGCATGACTCTCATAATTTGCAAATACAATCCATAGAAAATCGCCCAAAGTTTTGGGATCTTTGAGATTCATACATTACTCCCGTCAAATTTTGTCTTCGATTTACTGTTTCAATTCTGCGGCTTGAAGATTTTTTATGAATCGAAAAATTACTGTTTTTTCATCTTTCAATATGATGCCATTTTCATGATATTGGATTAAAACCGTTTTATCGCATTTCTTGTCATTCTTATCTTTTCTGTCACATCAACGCTCTTTCGCAAATGGTGTAATTGTGGTGTAGTAAGCGCCGTCTGCGCGAGAGAAACCATTGGCATAGCAGACTTTTTCGAGACTTCTTAGGATGCTGCCGTGATATTGTTTGTCCTCGCCGCAGTAACAGCGATCACATTTTCCATTTATACTGCATCCAGCTGATGCGCAGGGACGGTTTTCGCGCGGACGAGGCCTGCAACGTGAAGCAGCGAGCTTGAAGTTTCAATACTTCAAGCTCGCTGCTTTATTTTTCAGCCGGGAAGTGGATTATGCAATGGAACGTCTTTTCTGCATCGTCGTAATATAAAGTGGAAAATCCACCGTACTGCTGGATAACCTTATTTACGCTTTTCAGTCCTAAGCCGTGGTGCTCCGTGTCTTTCTTCGTAGTTTTTAAGTTTCCGTCCAAATCCTTCGGTGGTTTTGAATCACACGAGTTTACGATAGAAAGGATTACGCCCCCAACCGGTCTTTTTACTACGGATACCTCTATGGATTTTCTTGCAGAAAGGCACGCCGCCTCAAATGCGTTGGATAAAAGATTCCCGAACAGCGCCGTTATGCTGTTTGGATCCAAAAACGAAACACAATCGGCTCGTACATCGCAGTGATAGGTAATGCCGTTTTGTCGGCATTGATCCGCGTACCAAACGAGGATCGCGTTCAGCACCGAATTATCACACAGACGAATCTGATTGGAAAGCTCGGGCTTCGCTTCAAAGCGGTAAAGGTAATCGATAATTTCCTCGTTTTTGTTTTCTCTGGCAAGGCCCTCTATGACGCGAAACTGATCCTTAATATCATGGATCAGCACTCGCTGATTATCATATTGCACCTGAAGCATGTGATAGTAATTTACATCGGCTTCCTCTTTTTGAAGCCGCAGCTGCAGCGCCGTGCGATCGTCATATATTTTCTGGATCTGATCATTTACCGCCAGAACAACGATATTTACAAACAAAAGGAGGAATACGCTGACCATCATCAAGGCTTCCGTGCGGCCAGTAAGCTGCACCGTTACCCCCACATACATGATCATGATGGAGATCACCATCGAGGCGGCAGGCAAAAGGCAGATCAGTAAAACGAAATACGGCTCCTCCTTCGCTTTTCTGCGAGAGCCATAAATCCTCGAAAATGCCAGAATAACGGAAAAATAGAGTATTTTACTTAAAACACTGGTAACAATCTGCGCTATCAGATTATAGGTGAATGCTCCAAAATCCCCGAATATGGAGGATAATAACACCATAACGATCACTTCGGTCAGGACCATTACAAGCGTCATGAATGCGGCGTGGAGAATGGCGGCGGTTTTCCCCGTTGCATAGCACAAAAGGATCAGGACAAGATTTCCGGCAAAGAAGAACAGGGCGTTTACAAAAAAGTTCCCCAGCTGGAAAGAGAGCCACAACAAAAAATAAACAATAGTTAAAAGCGTTACCCGGACCTTTGCGGTCTTTTTTGGAGCAAAAAAAACCTTGAAATAAAGCCCGGCAGTGATTGCCTCCGCAATATATACAACTGCGGAGCATATTCTCTCCGGGCTCATCTTATGCTCTCCATAAACATCAGGTATCGGTCCTTGAACTCGTTATACTTGCGTTTGGCCAAATAGGCTTCTTTTATTGTATCTCCGCATCTCAACTGAATGGAATCCTTGGAGAAGGACACTACATACTGCATATTAACGATAAAGCTTCTATATGGCATATAAAAACATGGAAGCGTCAATTTTTCCTTCCATTTCTCTATGCTTTCAACGGATTGGATCTTATCCGTTGGTGTGTAGATATATGTTTTTCTCGAATCGGTCTCTACGCATACGAACTGGTCGGCGGGAAGCGCGACAACCCCATCCTTGCTTGTCGCAGGGATAACGTGGGTCTCCATATTGTGAAGATAAACAGCATCCTTCAGATTGCGAAACAGCCGGCTTTTGTCTATCGGCTTGGAAAGATAACGAAACACCTGAAAGCGCATGGCTTCATCCAAATAGTCAGGGAACGAAGTTACAATAAATACTTTAATTTTAGGGTTATACTCTTTCAGACGAGCGCCAACATGAATCCCGCTGCGGCCAGGCATTTCAACATCCAGGAAGGCGATATCTGCATAGCGTTCCATTTGCAGAAGATCGTCTCCGCTGGTGTAGGCGGCCATTTCGGGCAAAAGCTTTCCTATGCCTTTAAAAAACTCAGTTACATATTTTTGTAATTGATCCAATATCTCCGGATTATCATCACAAAAAAGGATCCGCAAACGAATACCATCCCCTTTCTGTAAGGCAATTATTACTATACCACAAATCGCAAGACTTTAAAGGCACGTTTTGTCATAAATTGTATTTTCATTGTTTTTACGAACATAAATCTGCACGATCTGATAAATCACTTCCAAATCCTCGGTCGCGCACATGTTCAGACTATCGGTTATTTCTTTGGGAATATTATTGGATCTGCCACTTCCGAGCAACAAATAATCTGGGGTAACACCCAACTGCGAGCATATCTTTACAAAAATATCAAGACTCGGCATGCTCTTACCGCACTCTATACTCGAAAGATGGTTATTCGAAATGCCAATCGCTTCAGCAAAGTTATTTTGCCTTATCTTTAGCTGCTTACGCCTTCTGGCAATTCTTTTTCCCATTTCAATATTATTACACTCCATACTTGCATCACCCTGGCAAGCGTATCAATAAACAAATAACATGTTAACAAAATACAGCGGAATTATTCTGCCACATATTGAATCGACAAATTTAATTTCTTTATTTTAAAAGAATAGTTCGCTGTCACTTCGATAATACTCGCATTTTCGTCGCAAATTTGCTTTTCTCTCCCGCCACATTACGTTTTATGTTTTTAATGTAGAAATTTGCTGGAATCCATATATACTGTTAGCTGTAAGCGATGATTCCAAATCGCAGGTACACAAAAACACTAATCTAAGGAGGAAAAAATGAAAAACGAAATGAGCAAAAAAGCCGCGTCCGCATGTGCCTCCGTTCTTCGCAAAACAATGTTCCTTTGTGCCAATAGCACGTCTTCTTGCGGTGTATATCAGGAGAAAGCACCTAAGTCGCTGTCGAAAATGAGTATTGTCAAAAAGTAATGCGTAACTCGTCCGCATCCCTATAGGAAGCCGTGAAAAAGGGGGCTGCTTTTCCAGATAGTGAAGCAGACCCCTTTTGTATTGAGAAGCACCTGGAAAATACCCTCCGCGGTTTTAGGACTATATAACATACCGGAAGGGGACTCGTTATGCTACATAAGCTCTCTACACACATTGCGCAGCAATTGCTAGCCAATGGAGTGATTTCTGACGATGATTTTGAATTATATGAGTTTTCGGCATTCTGTTTTCTTTTTAATTTAATTCCCCTTGGCCTATCTATTGCTATTGGTACAGCACTAAATATGTTTTGGAAAAGTATCCTTTTCATAATCCCATATGTATCAATCCGGACATTTAGCGGCGGTTTTCATTTTAAATCTGCAAAACTCTGTTTTCTGGTCACAAATATGATTCTGTTTTTCTCGTTAATCATCACGAAAAAAATGATTTGTATCGGCCGATCTACAATCTTTTTGGCGCTGATATTGCTTGCCTCTCTGACAGTTTTTCTTTTAAGTCCAATAGATTCTGACGCCAGAAAGTTGACTTCTTCCGAAACTTCGGCCTTTAGACGGATTGCTAGATATCTTGTAATTTCCTTTTTAGCAATAGACCTCGTTCTTTATTATTTAGGTATTTTTTCTGCCGCGTACCCAATTGGCATGGGGATTGCGCTTACAGCTGCATTGCAGCTCCCGTGTTGTATTCGAGTAAAAAGCTGATTTTTGTTTGTTGTAAAACGCGCAAAAGCAAACCAAAAGGAAACGAGTAGGCGCTCTATTGTACAGGGCTACCTACTCGGTTTTTACTAACAGCAAAATTGTATATGCAGAACACAAAACGCCTGAACTCGCATAGACGAGCAAAAAGCACTCTTTCAGCGAATCCGCTGAAAGAGTGCTTTTTGTTTATCTCGCGATGGCAATGCTGGATCGCTGCATACCCGTAGCCCCCCCGATTGTTTCCCCGCCAAAAACAATCGGAGGTACATACAATGCACGATAGGAAAAGCCTGTATTCACGAAACAAGCGGAACAGCCGCGCCATCCTCTGCCCGGACGCTTTTGAGCAGGACCATCCGCTCACGCCCGAGCAGTTTTCGTCTGAGGAGGAGTTTCGATTCTGGAAAACGTGGTCAGACGAGGATTACCACAACTGGGAACTAGCAGATCATATTTACTCAGACCACACGTCGCCGCTTACCGAGTTCTCTGCCACGGAGCAATCTCCGGAAGAAACAATTCTTGCCCGAATTGACCGGCGGGAGAGCGTAATGTTTGCGCAAAGCGCCTTGCAGAAGATCCGCGGAATCGTCACGGAAAAGCAGTACCGCCGCATCCGGATGTACTGCGAGGGCATGACGTACCGGGAGATTGCGGCGAAAGAAGGTGTATCTTTTCAGAATATTTGTAAGTCCATTATGGCCGGAAAAAAGAAAATTTTGAAATTTTCAAGAAAACAGGGTGACAAATGAGCGAAAAATCCGCGTTGGGCGAGAGGGTGATTTTCCCCTCACCGCACCTTGACAAATTCATAGCCATTCACCAGACACTTTCCCATGTGCCGCGAGAGCGAAGCCCGCCGGGTGACCCGCCATGACCCTTTTCGGAGAGCGATACCGTCAGCCCGGAACTGCCGGACAGCCGCCGGCACGGCCAGGACCGCGCATGGGGACAATGATACTTCTGCCTAGCCACAGATCACACAATGGGGGCGGCTCGGAGAGATCCTCGGAGGAGTGCAATTCTCATGGAGCAGCACGGCACGCTGCCGTCTGGTGACTTCCCTGTCCGGGGGTGTCGGGGACAAATACGGGCCTACATAAAAAGAGGAAGGAGGAATACCCATGTTCCCGATCTGGTTTTTCCACGGAGTACCGCCGGACAGAGCGGCAGGCACACCCCACACTACGGCAAGGAGGAAAATACCCCTTTGAAAACACGATACAAAATCCTGGCTCTCATCCTCGCGCTTCTTTGCCTTCTGAGTTTTCCGTGTCCTGCGGTTCTGGCGGCGGAGCCGGAGGGGGACGAATCTGTAGAAGAAGCAGCGCCGTCTGCGGAAGACGTGCAGGAAGAGGAGGGCGCAGAACAGCCGGAGCTAACGGTTCCCTTGACTAAGGCTCCCATGCTGAAAGCCGCCGCAACCACGGCGCTCATTACCTTCGACTATGTCTACGACTCCGCCGGGCAGTACGTTTACTACCAGCACCCCTTTTATTATAACGGCGGCCCGACCGGCGGCTACGGGGATATGCGTCTCAACGACTTTGCCAACGGGCAGGAGGCCTACTGCATTGAGCCCGGCATCATGCTCGCCCACGGCGATGTTCTCCGTTCGGACGTCATCGACGTCTGGAACAGCTTTTCGTATGAGCAGCAGAATGCCATCAAGCTGGCGCTCCTCTGCGGCCGCGCCGGCAACAGCACCAATCTCCCCGGGACTCCAAGCTGCCAGCAGACCGCCACGCAGATGCTGATCTGGGAATTCGTCACCGGTGCCCGGCAGCCGTCCCCGCCGTACACTCGAGGCAACGACGAGATATATACCTGTCTCGTCTCCAATGGTCAGAATGCGGAGATCGGGCAGATCTATGATACGATTCTCTCCTACATGCTGAGCTATATGACGCTGCCGAGCTTCATGACCGCCGTGAGCAGCAGCGCACCACAGGAGGAGCTATCCTATGACGGCACCACATATTCTATTACGCTGACCGATACGAACAACGTGATCGAAAACTATTCCCTCTCCGCATCGGACACCGTTGTTTCCGTTGCGGTATCCGGGAATCAGCTGATTCTCCGTTCCGCATCGCCGTTATCTGCTCCGGTTACTGTGGTAGCTACCCGGAACTCCGCCTATACGGCGGCCTCTACGTTCACGCCCTACGGCTCAACAACGCGGCAGGATATCGTTGTCGGTGTGGAGGCGGTGGGCGGTATGACGGGCTATCTCACATTGAAAGCCAATCATAAGGAATTCCGCATTACCGTGACCAAAGAGGACGGTCTTACCGGCACCGCGCAGGGCGACGGGACGCTTGCCGGGGCGGTCTATGGACTCTATCACAGCGATACGCTGATCGAGACCTGCACCACCGACGCCAACGGTCAATTTACTACCGGCTATTACGAGGCCGGAGAGGGTTGGACGATTCGGGAAATTGCACCTTCGCCCGGATACCTTCTGGACACGACGGTGTATCCCATTCCCGCTGCCACAGATCAGCTTCCCTCCATTAAAAACGACTTGACCCTGACCGTAAAGGAAAACCCAATTCTCGGGCGGTTCTCAATTTCCAAGCTCGCCGTGAACAGCGCCGCGGGAACGGAAGCGTCCGAGACCGGGGCCACCTTTGAAGTGTTCCCAAAATCTGTGGGCAGCTATGAGGCGGCTGCGGAATCCGAACGGGACATCCTCACCTGTGGGGAGAATGGAACGGCGCAGTCGAAGCTGCTGCCCTACGGCGTCTACATTATCCGTCAGCTGTCCGGTTGGGAGGGCTATGTACTTGATACCACCCTGCATGAAGTGAATATCACTTCCGACGGGGAGACGGTTTCTCTGCCGCTCCGAAACGAGATATACAAAGGATCGCTGACGATCCAAAAGGTGGACAAGGACAGCGGACAGGCTCTGCCCGACGCGAGATTCCGGCTTCTGGACAGCACAGGGAATCCGTTTGCCGAAGGGATGACGGACGCAAACGGGATACTGCTCTTTGAGAACATCCCCTTCGGCGACTACTATCTCGAAGAGCTGGAAGCCCCGGACGGCTACAAGGCAGATACGACACCATATGTTTTCTCCGTGACTGCGGACGGACAGAAAATCGAAATCCGGCGGGAAAACACCCGTATTCCCGGCTCTGTGACCGTCGCCAAAACCGACAGCAGCGGAAACCCGATCCCCGGTGCCGCGTTCCGGCTTGAATACTCCGAGGACGGAGAGACATGGACGCCGGTATTCCATAACGGTACTCCGGCAAAGGAAGTTGGCGGATGCACCTCGGAAAGCCTCAGCGACGGTATGCTCATTACGGGAGATGACGGGATTGCCGTCTTTGCCGGTCTCCGGGCAGGTGATGGTATTTTGTACCGCGTCACGGAGATCGCCACCGTCAACGGCTATGTGCTCCTGACGGAGCCGGTAGAGCTCGGAACGCTGCCCCGAGAAAGCGAAGAATCTACGATCTACAATGTTTCCGTCACCATCAGCAACTCCCCAACCTATCTTCTCCCCATGACCGGCGGAGCCGGTCTGTGGCCTGTGCTCTCCGCCGGCTTTGCCGCGGCGTGTATGGGCCTTTTTCTTATCATCATTTCCAAAAATAAAAGAAGGGACTGCATGCAATGAAGAAAACCGGCAAGAAGTTCTTTTCCGTTATCATGGCAGTGTTGGTCGTGCTGACAACGACCGTATCCGCCTTTGCCCTGACGGTGAATGTATCCACGATCAATACCGACTGGACCGGCTCCTTTGATATTTACAAGTACGACATTACCAACGCCGAGAAGGACGGCGTATGGGATTCCAGCTACGTCTCCACCGGTGTCCGCGATCCTGGCGTGGAGGATATTCTCGGCAGCGATACGAGAAAGAGCTCGCTGAACGCGAACGGAGAGGTTAACGGAAACGCCGTCAAGGGCGTTGAATTCACCTATCTGAAAGTTGCCGATATCCGTACCTATACCGAGGAAGAGAACAGCGCGTCGCATGTGGAAGTTCTCTACGGGATCACGCAGAACGACGCCAACAACACGTTCCTGTCCGCCATCGGTGTGAGTGCCGGAGACCGATATGTACCGGCAGATTCGGAGGACGGCGCTATGTATTTCTACCGTTCCGATACTCTTATCAACGGCTTGAAATCCGCGCTGACAAGCAACGCCATTGCCGCAAAGAACGCTTTGGAACGCTTTGTACGCGAAAATGGCGGCACAGCAATGCCGCTGACCGACAGCTACGGCCACACCTCCGCGAGCGACCTTCCTCTCGGACTGTATCTTATCGTTGAAACGAAAGTGCCCGAAATGGTCACGGAAACCACCGCACCGTTTTTTCTCTCCCTGCCCATGACGTCCGTGAACGGAAGCAACGCCGATGACGGCGGCGAGCGCTGGATATACGATGTCACCGTATACCCCAAGAACCTCACCGGCATCCCGACGCTGGAGAAAACCGTGCGTGAAGCTCTTGCGGATACCGGCAAAAATGACGGCTTTGCCCATACCGCCACAGCATCTGCCAATGACACGTTGGAATACCAGATTCTCTCGACGCTGCCGAGCATCACCTCCGAAGCCACCTACCTGACGGATTACTCCTTCGTGGACACGCTGGACGCCGGCCTCTCGTACCGCAAAAACGATGTAAAAATCGAATTCTTCCGCAACAGCACTTGCAACGCAGACGACCGAATCACCGTCTGGAACGAAGGCGACGGAAAGTTCTCCGTATCCTATAATGACACGCCCGGCATGACCATCTCCATGACAGCAGACGGCCTTGCGGAGATCAACGGAAGCTTTGCTGTGTACACCAAGTCTGACATGATAAATTCCGGCTATTCCGACTGCACCGTGCGCATCACCTATTCGGCGAGGCTCAACCCCGATAAAAGCCTTGTCTGCGGCGACGATGGGAACAGCAACGACGTCGTGCTGGTATGGAAGCGTACCAACAGCAGCTATTACGATACGCTCGTAGACGACTGCCATGTGTACAGCTACGGTCTTGACCTCACCAAGGAATTCAGCGACGGGCAGGGTGACTTCTCCAAGGTGGAATTCCTCCTTTATAACGACAGCGACGGATACTTCGTCACGGCGGAACTAGATGAGAGCAAAGGTATCTACTATGTGACCGGCCATGCTTCCGGAAGAAACGATGCCACCCGATTCACTCCTACGGCAGACGGCTCCATCCTCGTGAAAGGGCTGGAGGATGACACTTACGTTGCTACCGAGATCCAGACAGCCAATGGCTACACGCTGCTGCGCGACGATATCCAGATCGTGATCGAGACAGCGGAGAGCGAGAATCTCTGCGATATCTACGGCACGGACGTGCTGGGCGTTCTGCAGAACGATCTCCGGTATGCCGACGTCCCGAAAGAGCTTTATAAGAACATGCCGCAGAAGCATCTGGAGCACTGTCTTCTGACTGCTTCCGCCAAGGTGGACAGCAACACTGTGACGATGGATGCCGACGGCGAATCGGCCAATGCCATCGTGCCGCTGACTGTTGTCAACACCCGCGGCTTCAACCTGCCGCAGACCGGCGGGCATGGTACCTGGATGTACGGCGTTGCCGGTACTGTTCTGATGGTCGCCGCCGCGATCATCCTGGTAAGCGCCCGCAGAAAGAAGCTGGGGAAATAACCCCGGCGCATGGGAGAGAAGGGAAACCTAAGGCTCTCCCATACATATCCAAGGTGTTTTGATTGAGTTATTCGTTTTAAGATGCCTTAAAGCAAATAACTCATTACAGATAATATTATCTATCGTATAGAAGATCAGGCATGGGAGGATGTGTCGCCCGCAAGAACATGGCGGTACATTTTTTCCACGGGAGCGCTCATGTTGACCGGCAGAAGACGAATTTCGGGATGCTCGTGCTGAAAGACAACAAAGAGCTGATGCGCGAAGCCCTGCCCCATCCAGTCGAGCCCGTCGAAGTCCAGCGTGACCTCCTCAAAGCGATCCATGCGATTGCAGAGGCGCTTTGCCTGTGAGCGAGACACCGGCGAGCTGTCATAAATGTTTTTCAGCGGAATGCTTGTTTTCGTAAAGCCGCTGTCCGAGTCGGCGTACCGGTCAAATATCTCGGCGGTCTCCTTGTTGGAGGTGTTCGAGAGACTCATATATACGCTCGTTCCGGGCACGGAGAATTCTTTCATATCGGCGAGGACGCTTTCCTCATATTTGTCGATGCAGAACACCTTCCCGTCCGACAGGATGATGAAGTCATCCATCATGCGGGAGGAGAAGAAGATCCCTTCGCCGGAATGGTTGGCGGAATCCGTCGTCAGCTTTCCCTTGAAAAGTTCGCATATGGCTTCCTCTGCCGTGGGAAAACCGAAGTGCTCCTGCAGCTTGCGGAAAATTCCTACGCCATTATCGGAGATGATGACCGAGGTGCTGACCGGATCGCGGTCGATGCGGATATGCACTTCCGAAGCGAGCGAATGATCCATGACGTTGTTGATCATTTCGGTGAATGCATAGGCCCAGATGCCCTGCACATTTTTGGGCTCATCCTGAATGATCGGTGCGAGGTATTTCTGGTAGGCGTACAGATCGGAATCCAGATCGCCCTTGCTGCGCTCCAGACAGAATTTATATTGTTTGCGCACGAGCTCATACTGTCCGCGCTTCACGCGGCGGATGACGCCCTGGTCGATCAGCTCAGAGATGTAGCTGTGCACGGTGTTCTGATTGATGTCCATCGTTTCGGACACGGTTTTCGTGACGCGGGGGTCCTGCTGCGAAATCTTTTCCAGAATGTAGCGCAGAACGGCCTGCTTCTTTTCCTCCGTAAACTTCATACGATCGCATCCTTTCGTGGGAAAGTATAAAGAATTCTGCCCAGCTTGTCAATCGTTATTCGCTTTAAAGAAAAAGTTATTCGTTTTAATGTTGCTTAAAACGAATAACGCAGAACAATATGACCCTAAAGAATAAAAAAGGAGCGTCTGATGAAATCCAAAAGAATGATTTATCTTGTTTCCGGTGCAGCGTGTCTCTTCCTTGCCACCGGATTGATTCTGTACCCAATTCTGGGAAACGCGCTGGCGGAGAAGAACAAGAGCCTTGTAATGACCGAGTATTCCAGAGCCGTGGAGGAAATGACGGACACCCGTGTGGCGGAAATGCTCGCCGCGGCGGAGGCGTACAATGCCGCTCTATCCCCGATATCTGTTTCGGCGGACGGAGTGTATTCCCTGAGTGGCCTGACCGCGGCGCTGGAGCAATACAACGAGATCCTCGTCGTCAACGAAAGCGGCATTATGGGACAGCTGGAGATTCCCGAGCTGGATATTCGCCTGCCGATTTACCACGGCACAGACGGCAGCACGCTGGAGAAGGGCGTGGGGCATCTGCTGGGCTCATCCTTTCCTGTTGGTGGGAAAGGAACGCATGCCGTCCTGACCGGTCATTCCGGTCTTTCCAGAGAAAAGATGCTGACGGACTTGGAAAAGATGAAGATCGGAGACCGGTTCTTCCTGCATGTGCTGGATCGGACGCTGGTTTACGAGATTCGGGATATTTTCACCGTCTTGCCAGACGATACCTCTCATCTCGGTATACAGCAAGGCGAGGATATGTGTACTCTCATCACCTGTACGCCATATGGTGTTAATACACACCGGCTGCTGGTGCAGGGGTACCGCGTTCCCTATGAGCCGGAAACCGTTTTTGCCGCAACTGCGGAGGCAACCAGAGAGAATAGCAGAATTTCCAGCTGGCAGCAGCAGTATTTCGACGGTATATATTACGGCGTTATTCTGGCGGACACCGTAGTCCTTATATGGGTCGTTGTACGGGAGACGCGCCGGGATCGCTGGAGAAAGGAGGCGCAAAACCGTTGAAAGCAAAATCACTTATGGCAGCGGTTGCCCTTTTCCTTTTGGGACTTCTGATTGCCTTGGTGCCGTGTTTCTCCGGACACCGGCTGGAATCGCAGGCGGAACAAGCCGTGGAAAGATTTAATGAAACCGCCTCAGAAAGCAAAAATGAGGAATCCCCGCCTTTCACGGAGCTGAAAGACGGGGATTTTCCATATCCGGAGCTTTTCCACGCGGCGCAAGAATATAACGAGGAACTGTATCGTAACCGGCAGGCGGGCTTTACCAGCATTTCGGCGTATCAGGAGCCGTCCATATGTCTCTCGGATTATGGCATTGATGACGGCGTCTTCGGGACGGTATGCATCCCCAAGCTTGGTGTAACGCTGCCCATTTATCTCGGCGCTTCGGAGGAGAATATGGCGAAGGGCGCGGCGCATCTTTCGCAGACGAGTCTGCCCATTGGCGGCGAAAATACAAACTGCGTTCTTGCCGGGCATTGCGGGTTTAACGGCGCGGATTACTTTCGCTATCTATCTACTCTGACCGAAGACGATAAAGTGATCCTGACGACGCTTTGGAGTGAGGACCATTACCGCGTGTCGGGCGTTGCCGTCATAGCGCCGGACGATATTGCCTCCGTCATGATACAGCCAGGAAGAGAGCTTCTGACGCTTCTCACCTGCCACCCCTATGCGTCCGGAGGAAAATACCGCTTTTTAGCGATCTGCGAAAAAGAGATTTCGGAGGTCGTCCCATGAAAAACAAAGGATTCCGCCGGGGCGATGTATTTATGGCAGAGCTCCGATCCGAGCCGGGCTCCGTAGAGCACGGCTGCCGTCCGGTCGTTATTTTACAGAACAACATTGGAAATCTCTATTCCCCCACGCTGATCGTTGCGCCGATCACGTCCCGGCCGCGGAAGCACGGCGGCCAGGCGACGCAGTACCTAGTGCCGCCATCACCTTTTCTGCGGGATGGGAGCATCGTCCTTTTGGAGCAGATCACGACGATCGACAAGCGCCAATGTCGGCAGTATCTCGGATCGTTTGACGCCCGGCAGATGGATGCTATCCGCCAATGTATCGAGATCAGCATCGGACAGGATGTTCCGGAAAAAGAAAAGCTGCCTTAGAAAAAAACTATCTATAAGAATCTGTCGAGAAAATAAAACGGATTAAGGCAGAACAAGCGGCTGCGGCTGGTGCGAACGAATTATGTAGGAAGAGATTATCTCGATAAATTGCGAGGAAGTGGGTTCAGATTCCAATGGATAACCTGCCATCTGGCAGAGCAAGCCGGGGTTGACAGACCATGCATGGGAAACAGCAGTTCGGATATTTCGTTCTACTGCCGTCCAATTGCATTCAAAGTGCTCGGCAGTTTCCATGTAGATTTCTTTTGTGATCGCCTCAAGGTGAGATTCGTCCTGGATGGCCAGACAGATAGCGTACTCGGTATGTTTAAAGCCTTTGTAGCATCTCGTAATGCCAAGAGATCGAAGAATGTTCTGTACATCTGTCATTGGTATATCCTCCCAAATCCAAAGATTTAAGAAGATGATAGAGCCAATAACAGAGAAATCGGTCTTTATCGCTATTTTTCGGCACATTTCGACATATCCGTGTTTTTCCGACGGCGGCAATTGGCAAAGCTTACTTCTACTGCCAGTCTTGGTTTGGCAAACGCGCTGCCTACAGGGGAAATCGGTACCCTTTATCTGCGCTGTTTTTTCTATTTTCTGATCTGACGGATACAACAACAAACGTTTTCAGTCTCCGGTTTTATCTCGATTGCAATCTAGAAACTAAATCAACACCGGTATTTACTCCAGACATACATGAGGGGCGACCGGCAAGGCAAGACACCATATTTCCATCTATAGGCCTGCCTTGTCGGTGGCAGTTTTGTTTTTCACCGATACCACAAATGAATATTCGCAGCCTGAAGTGCAAGGGCCAAGGATACAGATACGCTGACCTCAATTCCTTTGAGGGTGCCGTATGGGTACCCTTAGATTTCTGCACCCTTTTTCAGGTCTGCAGCAATTAGAGCCCTTTTGCCAGCGTGATTTGTGTCCTAACGGTTACACACCAGGCGGAAAGGACTTTTATGCTGTGTCAATGGCTCTGCTATGCAGCAGCATACCCGTGATTTCCAAGATTCCGGTCCCACCTGACAAATCGAAATCAAAAGGAGATCACGATAATGGCAATCAATTTCGGTGCAGAGTATAAGCGTTTTAAGAAAGAAATGGAAAAGAAGCATGAGCTATATACGCAGCTTGGCATGAGCCAAGAACAGATTGACGCTCTCGAGGAATTTGATAAAGAGGAGTTTCTCTCCAATAACACTTACAAGCGACATGTTCAGTCTTTGAGCATTGATGAAGACTCTGATAACCCCGAAAATCTTCGCCTGCTTTTCAAGAAATTCGGGGATGTCCTCTCGGTTGAACTCAAGGCTATTTCTCGCGATAAATATGCCTGGTTGGACGATATTTCGTCCCTGTCTCTTCTTGAAAAACTCCTGTCGCTCTCTGAAGATGATCTTGATCTTCTGGATGCCTATGTCTTCAATGAGAAAAGGTATAGAGAGATTGGAGAAGCCAGGAAGGTCACTCCTCAGTGTATTTACAAGAAAATTCAGCGGATCAAAAAATACTTGGCAGATGGTTAATACAAAAGAGGACGTCCCGCACATGGGACGTCCTCATCTAATTACATCATGGGATTTTCCAGCAAGTCTTCAACGTTACAGCCGATCACCCGAGCAAGCTTATATACCGTCTGTGCTTGGCCATTGCTTCCACCTTAGCGCAATAGAAACCCCTGCCGTAGTCATTATAGTCATTCCCAAAAGCGAGATCAGGAACTTCAACAATTTGCTTGCTTCCGTGTAAGAGCGTAAATGTGTTCATAACAGCCTCCTATATCATCCCAACGATAGTTTATCAACCGGTAACGAGACAACCTGTTTTTTTCAAAAAATAATTGACTAAGGTTTAAAAACAGGTTTTCTCGTGCTCTACCAAGTGAGGGAACTTTTTCTCTCGTTTGATCTTTGACAACTGAATAGTCTGGATGCCGAGGGAACTTTCTCCTCTGCCCGAAAGGACAAGCTGCCGGATGTGAGCGCCAGGACTCCGTAAGAAATCTGGACGAGCGATCAATCACACGCCGGGTCGACCAGAAAACAGTATTGGTCGATTGGCGATGACAAGAGGGGGACGAATAATAATACTTCTGCAAGACAATGCAGCTCGCTGAAAAGCGGGATAAGTACGTTGAACAACCGGATGTTAAAAATAGTCAGCGAAAGCGTCGAAAATGGCATCGATGCTGAGGAGAACGAGGATGAGTTCAAAAGGATCTCCGATCAAATCAAACAGCTCAACCGCAGAATTGAGGCCATCCGCAAGACCGAGGGAAGCAATGAGGAGTGGAAAAAACGACTGAACAGGATTCAAGCTGCTATCAATCAGCGAGAGGCGCATTGTAACACATACGATGACGCTATCGTCCGCCAGATGATTGAATGTGTCAAAGCCCATGAAGGAGGAAGACTCACTGTCATATTCGGAGGTGGTTATGAAATTGAGGAGCAAATCTGATTAGAAAACGCTATCCTCCTCAGTTTCGGAATCTCTGTTCCGTTCTTCATCCGGCGCAGTAGAATCCTCCAGAACGGAGAAAATAAAAGATTCCCGTGCATGCAGCTTGTTCATTGGCAACCGCTGTGCGGGATTTTCTTTTTACCGTTATCCTCAACGAGCATTGCTTCTGCATATGGGACAGCAGGGAAATATGGAATATTGATAATGTTTCCCTGTATTTTATAGTGTTTTCAGATTATATGGTGAAAGTGGTAAGGTTAAAAATCGGTGTATTTCTGATTGCATTTAGCGGTGTGATGTTGTTATAATTGTTATAATAACATTAGTTTGTAGTACCTCTAGGCAAGCGCTTATGCTGTGCTGAGAAGTCCTATGTAAAAGGATGGCCGGTTTTTCATCTATAACCGCCGGTAGTGATGCGAAAAATGTATTGGTTGGACGGATTCGCAAAGGATAACAAGACACATTCCCCCAAATTCTCAGAAGAGTAATTTTAGCTGCCAAGACTCGCTCAGATACTCTGATATTGTGTATCATAAGTAAAGAGCAACCACTCAGAGGTATTCAGGTTTATAAGGAGACATAGTGTGGAAAATCTTGATAAATTGGTAAACGAACTACGGAAATTGCCGAATGAAACGCAATGGTTGGAATTTAAGCACAACAACTATGAGCCAGCCATGATTGGTCAGGATATCAGTGCACTGTCAAACAGTGCGGCTATGTGCGAAAAAAGCTGTGCGTACATGCTATGGGGAATTGATGACAAGACCCACGAAATCCGTGGTACAGATTACAATTTGCAGACCCTGAAAAAAGGTAATCAGGAACTAGAAAATTGGCTGCGCTCGTTGCTCTCCCGTAATGCAGATTTTGAATTTCATACAGTCCAGATGAATGGTAAAGACGTTGGGGTGCTCATAATATATAGAGCAGCCAATCAGACTGTGATGTTTGAGAAGGTTGACTATATCAGAGTAGGGAGTTACACAAAAAAATTGAATGAGTACCCCGCTTTACAAGCCCAACTATGGGACCAAATCCGCAACACAAAATTCGAAGAGCGCTATGCAAAGCAGGACTTGGATCTTGCAGATGCCTTGCGACTGCTAGACTTTGCTGCGTATTTTGATATCCGAAATATTCCGCAACCATCTGACAATGATGGTGTTGCCCATTACATGGTAGAAGAGGGTATTATCGCCAAGCAGGACAACGGCCTCTATGCCATTACGAATCTAGGTGCAATTCTTTTGGCCAAACGGCTGACCGATTTTCCGCGCATTTCCCGTAAGTCCATTCGTGTTGTTCAGTATCAGGGCAATAACAGACTGAACATGTTGAAGGAAGATGTTGTCGGAAAAGGCTATGTGGTTGGCTTTGAAGGACTGATCAAATATATCGACGCACTTCTCCCGACGCAGGAGGTTATCGCCAGTGCATTACGGGAAAAGAAAACCGCCTATCCGAGTATTGCGGTCAGAGAGGCAGTTGCAAACGCACTGATTCATCAGGACTTTTCAGTGACAGGCACCGGCCCGGTGGTCGAAATTTTTGACAAACGTATTGAGATCACAAATTCCGGAATCCCCCTTGTGGATGTGCGGCGCATTATCGACAATCCGCCGAGATCCCGAAATGAAAAGCTGGCCGCTTTAATGCGGCGACTTCGGATGTGTGAAGAATTGGGCACCGGATGGGATAAAATTGTGATCACTTGCGAGCTGCATCAACTCCCGGCGCCGAAAATAGAATTATTTGAGGACAGTACTAGGGTCACTTTGTTTTCTGAAATGCCCTTTTCCAGTGTTTCTATGGAAGATAAGTTGTGGGCCTGCTATTTGCATGCCTGTATTAAGCATGTGCAGGGCGAACAGTTGACCAACAGTTCGCTGAGAGAACGATTTGGATTAAAAGATTCTGCATCGGGCACGGTATCACGGCTGATTAAAGAAGCGGTTGCATTGGAGCTTATTAAACCACTCGATCCGACAACAGCTCCGAGATATATGAAGTACATTCCTATCTGGGCGTGATTTAACTTGCTGGCAACTTGCTTAGGATGAGGTTTCAATACGCTTTTTGAACGCAAAATCACCAAATATGGGGTTGAGTCACCGCTATGCGAACTAAATACAGAATGATTTTAACTTGCTGGTAACTTGCTTCTCAGAAACGCGAGCTCATATACGGGACCTCGAAGGGTTATGCGGACGAGCGTCCGAAATTGATAGAAAAATGGCACGACGGGGAGAGAACTTCGGGGATGGCTGTCCGCACCTTGCCCTTTCTGTCCCGGTTGTCTCGGCGCATCGGGGCAAGACCCATGTTCTCAATTTTATGTTTATCTCTTGAGATTCCCAGATGACTTCTGGCAGGCTTTTATCCTGTGCTCGTTTATGACTGTGCCGATAACCAGCGCGTTAAGACCAAAACAAAACTGACACCGCCGGAAGAACGATGTCAGTCTATAGTTCAACTCTTTTTATCCTTTTATCCCTCTTTAGAAGAGCTTTTTGTGCTGCCCGTACTTTTGGGGACAGTTCAACGGACGCCCGTTGAATGAATTATGATGACGCTATCGTTCGCCAGATGATTGAGCGCGTCAAAGTCCGTAAAGGAGGAAAACTCACTGTCATATTCGGAGCCGGTTATGAAATTGAGGAGCAAGTCTGACTAGAAAACGCTATCCTCCTCAGTTTCGGAGTCTCCGGCCCATTCCTCATCCGGCGCAGTAGAATCCTCCAGGCCGGAGAAGATAGAAGATTCCCGTGCATGCAGTTTGTTCATTGACAACCGCTGTGCGGGATTTTTCTTTTTACCGTTATACTCAATGAGCATTGCCTCTGCATATCCCATTGAACCGGCTTGGCGTTCTTTCGCTGTGCGAACGAGCTGCTTGATAGAAATGGCACCGACTTTCTCCTTGAAGACTTCATCATTAAGCTGATCACCGAACACAGAGATTAACTTGGTGATGCCGTTGAGAATGTTTGCGGAGAAGGAGTTCATATCTCCCTCCCAAGTGCCGATACAGAGTCGAAGTACTCGATTTAATGTATGATAGCCGTACTTCTGATAAATCTGCTCCACTGTTGAAACGGCGCAGATCACGCAGGGGGCCTTTTTGGTGCCTATTTCAAGGCCATATGAATCTACGAGATCCCGAATAATCAATTGATCGTCGTTCCCTGCTTCCAAGTTTGCCAGGAATACTTCATACGGACTTAGGGGCTTGACGAATTTTTGCTGATTGGCAAAAATGTCAGCCTCATGCTCATAGACAAGCTCATCATAGATCATGCACCACACAGGAGTATCGCGTGATCCGGACACCAAGGCAACGATCTCGATTGTGTGCTGGCCGTTGAACACATAGTTTATCCCGTCTCGTCGACTGACTTTCACGGGGTTGATCTGATACAGATCGAAGTTTGCTGCAGCTCGGGCAATGTGGCTTTGGGATAGATTTCGCTGGTATTTCTGATTGGAAACCAAGTTCTTAATTGGAATCTTTTCAAAATGGACATTGGGAACAAATTGATTTAGATCTTCCATTTAGTCCTCCTTGATGGCACCCAGCAGATCGCTCACATGATCAATTAGAGACTGAAGCTGCTTGGCAAGCCCTTCTCTGGCATGAGCCGAGATGATGGACAAATCCGTTTGCTTCCGCACTCTGTCGATGGAACTTGACCAGGAAGGAATCGTAAGCGTAAGCACATTGATGTCAGCATCTGGATCAAACGCCGGCATGTCTTTGACTGATGTAACTGCCGCGGCGCCGCTGGTATTTTTCGAAACCTCGCGGATGGCGCTTCTGCTTTGGTTATACTGGATGAACGGCTGCTGCGTTTTTTTGATTCTCTGCTCGACCTTCCTTATCTCTTGCGGAGTTAACTTCGAAAGTTCCACTACATTTTTATGAGCAATCTTGTATTGCCCGGACAGAATTCTCGGCACAATTCCTGCGTCCTTCTCCGCAAGAGCTTCGAGTGCTCTTGCATAAATAGCGTACTTTTCAACTGTGCCCTTTGAAATGTGATTGTTCTTTGCAATTCTCTCTGCCGTTTTGCTACGAGAGTGAGTTTCCTTGTCCCGTCCTTGGGAATCTATGTCCACTGTCTCAATGTACGCGCTGTATTGATTATTCCCATTTGGGTTTTTGATTGCGCCAGCCAGCTTCTCGGCCTCAAATTGCTTGCCGATAAGAAACTTCCGAGTTTCCTCGGAGATGTTTCTTCTTCCAAGCTGGTTGGCGCAGATCCATGCTATGGCTTCTGCTTTGCAAGCAAAATCCATCTCAATAACAGCAAAGGGTATTTGATGCCGCATACATATCTCATAACGATTATGACCGTCAACTATAACCCCGTTCCATAGAATGATCGGATCTCGGCATCCTTCAGATAAAATGTTCTGTTCCAACTGAAGGTACTCCTTCCTCTGAAGCGGTCGGATCAGATTCTTGAATTGAGGTTCTATCTTTAGCGGTCTAAGTGATTTCTCAGCCATAATGATTTCTACCGATCCATTCTCTGTAAAGTCTTTAAGGAGAAAACAGCCACCTTCAAGGATGGGATAATATTGCCTGCGAGGCGATATGCACCACCATCTTCGAACCTGGGCTCTACCTCACACAGTTTCCGTATAAAAGGGCGACTGTAGATTTCATAAGAGCTTTCCGACTGCATACGCTTCTCAGCTATCCGATGTGTCTGTCCGCCGGACATTTCCTTCTCGACGGTTTGAATTGCCACGACTCCATCGTCCGGATTCACAAGGAGCTGAATATACCTCGGCTCGCCAAGCTGACGGAACAACGCTTTGTGAATACGAATACCGTACTTCTTGGTATCAACCGCCATCGTCACACTTGCATTACCTGCTTCACTCATGGCGACACCTCCGGGAAATACTGCTGCGAAGGTGTCTGCAGATTAGCAGCGTCCTGCTTTACCTCCTCAGCAGGCGCAGGCGCCAATGTGTCCTTGATGGAGTAGATTGCATACCCGTCGAAGATGTTGATCTGCATTGACTGCTGATGTTCCTTGTAGGACAGGCCGAACTGATCCTGCCAACCTGCCGGGAATACCGGTGTCTTTGATGTCTTCGGCTTGACTCCTTCAGAAAAAGCACGCTGATATGTCTCTGTAGCATTGAGATCGAAAGCAATCATGTACTGCCCATTAGCATGAATGAGCCTGCCGAGAAGCTTATATCGATAATCAGGGTTCCACTCCATGAGAGAGACAATCTTGGCAAAGAACAGTTTGCAGGTTGTTTGTTTGGGCTTTCTCTTACCCTTACTTGCACTGCACCAGGCGAAAGAGTCCCTCGCATTCTCGGCGCATGGACGCAGCGCCATGATCTTGGTGTTCCGATTGACCAGCACCTGCACAAAATTGGTGTCAGGAAACTTGTTCAGACATGCGCTGTTTACATAGAACCTGCAGTTACAAAAAGTGGCTGCCGGCTCTGATAAGTGGGCAAAGAACTCTCTGCGTACCACTTGGAAGCCCTCAAAATCGAAATCCGCTCCCATGTCGATGATCTCGTCGCCTTTTTCCAGCAGAGGAGTGTCCGGATTCACCCGTTCCCTGACTTCTGCAATCTGATACACTGCAGCAGGCTCACCCATGCGGTATTCATTGTTCCAAGTTCCCATTGTCTGTCTCCTGCGGCATCACACCGCCCAGTTCGTGCATAATATACTCCTTTAATTCATCGAAGCCGGTTACATTTAGCTTCTTTCCGGTCTCAAAGAGCTGGCCTTTGATTCGTAATTCCCAATCTGACTTCGTCATGCTTGCGAGCGACGAAAAGGGTTGCTCATGAAGATAAAATTCTTTACCAAATGCGTGCGTCCATTGCGCCGGAATCGCTCGAATGTGTTTTCCGCTTGGCGTAAGAGGTTGGACACTACTTGCCCCCTCCTCGTCCGACTCCTTGGTGGGCAGTACATAAGACTTAAAAAATGCCTCAGAGTCTTTAGCGTTGAAGATATACGCAAGCTCACCCTCACCCTCACAGAGGAACCCTGTCATGCGGTACTTACACTCCGTATTCCAGCCGAACAGAGAGAATACGGTATCGCTGAAAGCAGCAGAAGGAATGTCCCTCGGCTTTGGCCGACCTCCGCAAGTCTTAGAAATGAGAACTCCGTTGCGATTGGATGCGTCTGTCAGACGAACAGCAAATTTCATCTCTACGGGATTTATGAGGAGTTCTACATAGTTCTTCGTTCCAAACTTCTTGATGCACTCCGTGCTGAACTTGATTTTGCGATCCTGAAATGTCACCGTCGGATATGTGTTTCCTCCGAAAAACTCTGTCCTTGTGATCTCAAAACCGCGGAGATCAAAGTCGCCGGCTTCTACTTTAAATGTCATCTCCTCGGGTTCTTGCGATACGGTTAGTGTACCGTCGTCTCCGATGTATACGCTTTGCGCCGCATTCATGTAATCGGCTTCTTTAAATCCCGCCCAGCGGGGATTGATAGTAACAAAACCTTTGAGAATCCCGTTGTTGATCACTCGCAGCTCAGGAAGAATTGACTTGTTCCCATACTTTGCATTGTCAAGCATTCTCTGAACTGCATTGAAATCATCCCGAGACACAATTGCTGCGTGATGATTAAAGTACCTGCTTTGCGGTTTTTCTCCGTAGTTTCTCAATGTTCGGTGAGTACGGTAGTTCTCGGTATAAGTCTTGCGGGTTAGAACATCCCCACAGTGCCGCTCATTCCGAAGCACGGATGCGACACCGCTGGCCGTCCAGCAGAGCTTCCCAAAATAGGATGGCCGCGCCTGCGCAATAAGGGTATCTGCAATCTGCTGTGTGGAATAGCCATATAGATACATGTAGAACATGAGTTTGACTGTCGGCGCTTCTTCGGGATTTACCTGAAGCTCTCCATCCTCGTCATGGGTATAGCCGAACAGCTTGGGAGTAAGAGGGATACCGTGATCCAGCCGCATCCGAAGTGATGTTTCCATACTGCGGCTTCGGATGTGAGATTCTTCCTCGGCCATTGTTGCCTGGAAGGTCAATGCCATCTGCGAGTCATCATTCAGAGAGAAAATTGCTTCCGACTCAAAGAACACTCCAACTCGAGGTTTGAGCTCTGCAAGATTACGAACAGTACCGATGAAGTCTTCTACGTTTCTAGCGAAACGAGAGACGGACTTCGTGATGATCATATCAATCTTCCCGGCTCGACAGTCAGCAATCATTCTATTGAACTCATCCCGCTTTTTAAGGGAAGTTCCGCTGATGCCTTCATCGGCGTAGATCTTGACCAACGTCCAATTCGGATGTCGAGTAACAAACTCCTCATAATATTTCTTCTGTAGCTCATAGGAAGTGGTCTGCCGGACATCATCCGTCGAGACGCGAACGTAAATCGCAACCCGCTGGTTGACATCATTGTCGTAATAGCCCGCTTGTTTCTTCGCTGGAATGAACAAGTAGTTTTCAGGATCGATAGTTACGCTGTACCGCTTCTTGACTTTCTGTTTCTGCTGCTCTTTCCGGCGTTTGTTTTCGGTATCAAGCATCATCTACACCTCCCGTCAAGAGGGGAAGGTCTTCCGCTTCATCTTCGGGCAGCACTTCCCAATCCTCAGAAGGAAAATACTCCTTATCGTGGTTGTCGTGCAGATAATAGGAGGCGAGTGTGAAAATATTCTCCGAAACAAAATAAATCCCGACCGGGTTTTTAAGAGCAGCAAGCAGACGCGCTATGATCGTAATCTCATAGTGTTTTTTCGAGACATTAGAAACCTTCTGGGTAATGATCAAGTCTATTTTGCCGGAAAAGCAATCACTCAGCAGCCTGCACCACTCTTTAGCGCTCTCCATATTCGGAGCAGTAGCACCTTCGTCAATGTAAAAACCTACCAGATCCCAATTGGGATAAAGCGCCATCGTATCCTGATACTGCCGGATGTGGCATTCAAGATAGTTGTCATGCTTTGTCTGATTGAAGTAGCGAATATAAATACCGACACGGTAATGACACTTTGGACTCGGTTTCTCGTGCCGGATAGTTTTTAACCAAGTCTTATGTTCTATGATCTGCTGGTTCATCTCATAGCTTCCTGTAAAGGGAACGAATAAATCGGGAGTCGCTTCGGCTTCAGCAAGTTTTTTGAATACTTCCGGCTCTTCTGGCATGGTATGCACCTCCACATAGCATCGGGATAAACGAATTTTATCGGCTAAAGCCGAAAAATGAATAAACCGAGGGTCAAGCGAATGACTCTCGGTTTATGAAATGCCAAAAACACAGGTCAACCGCTGATTGGACCTGCGTTTTTGCCGCAGCTTTGTTGCCAATTCTTTGAATTGGCGCTCCCTGTTTCGCATGACGAAGATCAACCATTCCGAGAACGCAGGTTGTCAACTACCACTATAGATTGAGCCACCAATCGTCACAGGGACACCGCAGATACGGCTGCCGTTCTGAAAAAACTCATCGACGAGTTTTGCGACACTCCGCCCGAAACGGCACCATCCTCCTTGTGCTGGCGTTTCTGATAAGCCCGATGGGGCTTCCGATGCTGGCCGTGTGGAGACTGGGCAAACTGCAAGGCGCAAACGCAGCCATGAAAAACTTCATCCATAGTTAAAGCACAAGCCGGGGCGAGCGCCTCGGCTTGCTTTTCTAAAATCATTGTTTACTTTCTTGCTAATCTCGGATATAATATTAGCAAGAAAGGAGTGGTCGCGTGACAGCCTATGAACGTCTCGATCTGCTTTTCGAGCAAAACAACGGCATCCTCAAAACCGCGCAGGTTTTGGAAAACGGCATTACCAAGTCTACATTTTATGCCTACGCCAAACAGCGCGGCGTGGAACAGGCGGCGCACGGCGTCTATGTTTCGCCCGACGCATGGACGGACGCCATGTACCTGCTGCACCTTCGCTGTG
>OKSD01000283.1_pt1 | contig 56347 bp, 102 predicted proteins | sample 1601221 | NCBI WGS metagenome assembly OKSD01 (sample SAMEA3541550, study PRJEB24748) | human gut metagenome | biome: human gut; feature: human-associated habitat; material: faeces | place: China | collected 2012
TCATCAACCCTTTCTTTGCTCCAATCTGCGCTATCCTGTTGGATTTCGCCTAATTTTCCAGACAAAACCAAACCCGTCGCCTGTATAACGATTGTCATAAGCGTCATATCCAACTCATCCCAAGGAATATCATTTTTGCCCTTTCTTTGTCCTGCTGTTTTTTGTGTGGTCATCCCGATTAAATCATAAACAGATTCCTTCAATCCTTGAATGTCTGCTTCTTGACCGTAGTCCATTAGGAATTTCCACATTGTATCCTTTATTTTATTTGCGGGATTTTCTTTCATTCTCCGTCACCACAATTCTTAATTAAACTCATAAATTTCTCATACTGCCGTTCTGAAATCTTATTGCCCCTCTTATCCGCTCTAATTTCGATTGTGAGGTGCTTTTCGGCAATATGTGATAATTCCTTCGCAAGATTCCTTCTGCCCTGTTCCAAGCCGTCACGATAGCCCTTAGCGGCTTTATATTCCGCAATCTGCGATTTGCCCTCGCCCTGTGAGCCGCTTGTCTTGTTCCGCAGCTGATAACCGCCATCAGCATATTTCTTTATCCAGTGCTGTTCCGCACTATCCAACTCGGTGTCTTTGTAAAGCAGAAAACCGATTTTCCATCCATACTGATTTGTTTCCGCATCGTATAAGCCGTGTTTTTTCAAAGATAGGTCGATATGCTGATAGCCAACAAGATGTTGCGACAATCTGGTAATAAGGTGTACTGCTTGCCCGATGTATGCGTATTTGAATCCGTTTTCGTCAATTCTTGTTAGGAAATAAATTCCGCTGTCCTCATTCAATTTTGGGTTGACTTTCAGCAGGCGTTCCTTGTTTTTCTTCTCGATAGCCTTCGCTTTCTTGAATTTCTGATAGTCCATCTTTCAACCCCCTTAGAAGTGCCTCTCCATTTATTTTTACAGAATAATGATTTCGCACAACAAGCATTTCATCTTTTGCTCGTCTGTAAAATTCCTTTGATATTTCAAATCCGTATGAGTTTCTACCGCACTCCATAGCAGCTCTCAGTGTTGAACCGCTCCCGGCGCAAGGGTCAATCACGATGTCCCCTTCATCAGTGAAAATTTCAATCAGTTTCTTAATTACGGCTACGGGCTTCTGCGCAGGGTGAATTTTAGGAATCTCTTTTCCGTCCTTCTCCCATGTGAACCAGTTGAAAATCATCCGTCCTGTACCGCGAATATTCTTCCCGTTCTCGTCCTGCTGACAGCCGTTTCTAAACTTTGGCAACCTTCCCCGATAAAATACAAGGGCGTATTCTGTCGCGCCCACAACGCGCATATTAGCCTTTAAAACCTGCGGACTGTAATTCTTACAGAAAACCAAGGGTATGTAGTTTACGAATCCATGTTTCTTAGCGGCATTGATAAGCGTGGGAATCTGCTCAAAGCTGCAAAACACAATCATGCACGGGCTGTTGCTGCTTCTGCCACGTGATACGGGTTTCGTATCTTCTTTCTTCAACAGTTTGCTGCAAAAATGAAAATACTCGTACAGATTGAAATTAAAATCCGTATTAAAAGCAGCCTTTCCGGCAAGTTTGCTTTCACCGTTTTTATTGTCCCCACCTTTGTACCACATGGGATTACTACCGTAGAAATTCGTACCCACGTTGTAGGGGATATCAGCAATAACAAGTTGCGCTTTCGGGATGCCGTACCGCTTATAGTTCTGGAAATTGTCATTAAACAATTCCGTTTTTATGTTTTTCAAATCCATAATATCACCGACTTTTCCGATTAACCTCTTTTTCGACTCTTTCAAATTCTTCATCAGATATTCCGAATATCTCAATATAGTCATATTCCGGCGCGAAAAACACTGATATATCGTCCTTCTTATAAATAGGCACCATGAAATCGCCTACAATATTCGCAGTATCGAACATTTGTATCCCTTTTTCAAAATTCTCTTTCAAAAAAACGATTAAATTTTCTATTCTCAAAATCAGTCTCCACCTTTCTTATTTTTTAAAACGGCAAATCGTCATCTTCAATGGTATTGTCGATGGTATAAAACCCATCGGCATTACTCTGCGGTTTTGAAGCATCGTTCGCCTGCCCTGCGTTGTTGCTTGCCGCTTTGCTCTCGGCGAACTCGAAAGATTTCACGATAAAGGATACCCTGTTCTGCTTCTTACCTTCCCTGTCGGTGTATTCATTCTGTACAGCTTCACACTCTAGAATGATTTTCGTACCCTTCTTTACAAACTGCCCCATTGTTTCCGCCGTTTCGCCGAAAGCGGAGATATTGAAAAAGCTCGTTTTCTTCTTGTCTCCGTATCCTCTTTCGACCGCAATGGAAGTTCTTCCGACCGCTAGAGGATTGGCGGACTGCGTGTATCTGAGTTCAACATCTCTTGTTGTTCTGCCAACAAAAATACATTTATTCATTTCTGCTTGTCCCTCTTTCTTCTAAAGTATTCGTTCTTTCGGTAATCTGCCTGATTTTCGATGAACGCCTTATTTTGCATTTCTTTTTTATTTTTCAAATGCTTCTGATTCCAAATCGTGAATTTCTCGCATTTTGAATGACATCCAGCGCTCCTTCCTTCGCATCCATAGCAGGGGCAAATGCCATCCTTCGCCTTGATATTTGCATTTAAGGAAAACTCATACCTTCCCATCACTCAACCACCACCCGTCATTACGCCCTGCAACGTACACATTCGCCGTAGGACACACTTCTTTCATACGCTCGATGAATTTATCGGAATCGGCATTATCAGCTGACAGATGGCACATTATGACGTTATGCAAGGAATTAGAATTATTCGCCTTTACAAACTCACAAGCTGTCTCAATCTCCATGTGACCGCCGAAAATATGATTCTTTTTCCCTTCGTTATCGGGATGAATCATATCCTTGTCATAATTCACGCCGAGAAGAATATGGTTTATATTTTTGAACCGCCATTTGACAATAGCCGTATCAGTGATATAAAGCATTCTTCCCATTTCTTTGTGCATAATCAGAAAACCGAATATCGGGCAATCCGTTCCGTCTGCATCTGTGTGTGTCCATCTGCCATCAATCGTTGTAAGGTCAAAAGTTTTTACTACAAATCCGCCCATATTTTCTGATTTACTATCGTTTTCCAGATATGGTGCAAAAACAGGTATTCCCATTCTTTTAAAATCTTCTATAGACCTGCTATGGTCAAGTCAGAGATGTTTATGAGTAACTATCGCTCCGACAATATTTGATATTTTCCAATCAACACCTTTTTTAACAGTCTTTTCTGATACGCCTAAATCAAGTAACAAAATTTCTCCTGTTCTGCTGATTAAGGCGTGCGAATTTCCACTTGAGCCTGTGGCTATCGTTCTCAAAAACATCTACATCACCTCGCCTTCTTTTTCAAATTTCCATACATAACCGCCTGCCTGTTTTCTTACATTGCCTTTTGAGTTGTATGGCTCTTTGCTTGCGACTTGAGATATATTTCTTTGGCATATCCCTGTCATTCTGCTTGCTATTTCACAGTTGACATATCGGGATTTCTCCTATAAATGCCTTTGCCACAAGCCTATGTATTCGCTCTGTTCTTCTTTTCCCGTTGTGGTCAAAAAGATTTACGGTAAAATACCATCCATTTTTATTTGTGTTTGGCATTATCCTCCCATTTTTATTTTTTCTGTAACTTTTCAATCTTCCATAATTTGAAATTTGGTATAGCCCTTCGTATCCATCAATCCATTTCCATTCTTCCGTACTTAATCACTCCTTTCGGAACACCGCAGGCAAGGATAAGAGATTTTCCATTGCTATCAGCGAGCATATAACAGTTTCCTGCGCTCCCTGTTGCTATCGTTTTTAGCAGCACTTTTACACCCCTTAACGATTATTCAATCCCCTCAACATGGTATCTTCCGTATCCACTACTTCTACCACTTCCGATACCGTTGCCAAATCCTGCAAGATTGACAATGTTTACAATCTGTTCCAAAGAGAAAGCGTTTTCGGTGTACTGGATTGTAAATGCAGCTTTCCAACCGCTAAATCTGTTAAGGTGTACTAATACTGGAGAGCCTTTTTTGGGAGACATCAGTTTTTCGTCAATATGATGTTCTGCAAACTGAATTGGTATCAAATCTCCCTTTGCGATAATGTTTACTCCTGCATTAAACTTCGTTGCGTATGTATCAATTTTGTTATGTATAACAGCCTGTCCGAAAGATTTTTTCAGACCGAACCCTGTAATACATGGTGCGTTTTCTTTTAATGCCTGTAATAGTCCTTCTTCCGAATAATCTTTTGGCTTGCCGTTGTACCAGTGCATAGAAGTGATGATTGCTTCCCATTGATTAGGCTTTGCTGTGTCTTTCGCCTTATCCTTACGCTTGTCAATCAAATCCTTTGCGCTTACATCGTTCATTTTATTAAGAATCAAGTCTCCATCTCCTGCGATTTTGATTGTTGCGGTTTTGATGTTTAAGGGCTTGATTTCGATTACCTCTGTTTTAGCCATTTTTGTTTTCTCCTTTCATTTTTGTTACTGATAGAACACTTTGTAGGCGATATAATATTCTGCATTGTCTTGTATTTTCTTTTGATTTACTGTTCTTTTCTTTAATATGCTGGCGGTATCATACCGCCTATAAAATGCTCTATCAGCGTGTTCCTATAATCAAGCGCTTAGCAAGTGAGATAAAGTGTCCTATGTTGCGCTTTATTTTCCTGTTTTATTTTGACCTGTTTTTCGATGTTTTATAAAAAGCTGTTATATAATAGGTGTTATCTCACCTGTTAAACACTTGAAAATAGGTTGTTTTTTAATATGCTGTCTGAAATTTTCCTGTTATGTTCTGTTTTGTGCTATATATCAAACAGTGATTAAATCAATCTGCTCAAATACCTGTTCCAACTCGGAAAGTGTCTTATATTTCAATCTGAAACTTTCCAATTCTGATAATGCTCTTTTAAGCAAATCTTCATATTCATTCTGATTTTTCAGAAAAGTCCTTGTCGGCTGATAAACAGTATTGGACGTTCTACTTAATACTCTTACTGGCGGCGCATCTTCGCTTTTAGGTTCTACATACAACATCCTAATGACATTGCCGGCTTGTATTGTTCTGTATTTCTCGGCAGCTAAATCATTGTCCCACTCAAAGCATTTATGTAATTCTGAATTTTCATCTCTTGCAAAATCGAGAATTGCTTTCGGGGTAATCTGTTCCAAAGAAGAAATCTCTCTGTAACATTCATTTGCATCGGCTTTAAAAATACCGTCAACTTTCCATTTTACGTTTTCGTTCATCATCACACCTCGCTATCCTGCGGAAATCGAAATACTTTGGGATAATCGAAGGCGGAATAAAACGTTTTGCCTCTCACTACTCTGTAGCCCCCGTATTCTGCCCTCAACTCTTCCATAGCCTTTTCGGCTTTTTCTTTTGTTGAATATTCAGCTAAATTGAAATAGGTATCATCAGCAACGCTTGCCGGAAAGGCAAGAATCGATGTTTTGGTTGTGGCATCAATTGCAACTACAAACTGTTCATACGGAAAATCAACTTCTCCGTTCTGACTAATAATTCTCATATTTTTTACCCCCTTACCCAAAGCCAAACTGCGCTCACTACCGTCAAAGCGGTGGCGGCAAATGCAGCTGATGTGATTTTATTTTTCGCTACATAATAGTCGAAATCTCTACGCAATCCCATTTTTTCATCTTTGCTAAACAACCAAAAGATTCTCCAGCAATACACAATAACAATCATCCAAATAAAAATAGTCAACTTCATAATAATCACCGCTTACACCTCCTGTACAATTTCTCCATCAATGATGTTTTCCTCGTCAAAATCAACGGCATTTGCACTTTCCACAACATCATCCTGTGTCTGGCGGTATGCATCATCCAGTTCAATCTGTGCCTGTCTCGCCATCTGGTCATAATTTTTCGGATACTTTCTTGTGGCGTTGTTGCACATTTTCCGCTGAATCATGCTCTCTGGCATGTCCAGCCACGCACCGCTGATAAATGGTCTGGCAATTTCACATTCCAACATATCATCAACCGTATCACACGCTCGCAATGCGTTCAGAATTTCATCCTTCTTTGCCTTGATTTCCTCTTTCTGCTTTGGCGTTGCCTTGTATCTATCCTCGCAAACACCGAATGTAGCGTTCATCATATTCTGCTTAACGTGAGCCAAAAGGTTGACCTTTACGCTTGCTCTGTCAGCTGTCAGATATGTTACTGTGCCGTCCGTCAATTTTACTGGATATACCACCCGAACCGCTTTATCTGACAATCCTTTTTCCTCCCATTCTGGCGGTGTCAGTTCCAAACCCTTATGTTTGGGTGGGATATAGGTATCTCCTTCTTTGACTACCCAATATGGATAAACTTGTTCGACATCCTTGCCGTAATGAGAGAGAAGGGAATCATATCCTGCACCCTCGATACCCATTTCAACAACCTTTACCCACTCGTTCCCACGCTTTACATTTCTAAGCTGGAAATAACATTCTCTCGGATATGCCGAAGGGTTCAATTTCAGACCTGCGCAGTTTTCAACGATACCCCTCAAGTTGCTTGTATCGAGTGAATTCATGTTCGCTTTTCCATCGTTCTTTACAAGATTGTAAATGCTGCCGACCGCCTCCATAGCGCATTTTCTGGAATATTCATCAAAAATCACGCCGCAAGCCTCATAGTCTTTTGCAATCAATCCTGTAATTTCGTTGCTCCACCGACTTAATGCCGTTGTAAATTCCTTCTTTTCTGCCACCTGTGTATTTTCAGCCATTATTTCATTCCTCCTCCAACGGTCTGTTCCAACATTCTTCGCATTCTTCTGAAACAAATTGTTCGTCCGTATCTAAAAAGCACTCTTTATTTGTCGCATATCCCAACGAATGAGGGCAAATTTCTGGAAATTTGTTATGTATCAGTTCAGCTTTCGGATACTTCTCCAAGAAATCCTGCAAAATCGTTTTTCTCGGATGTTCTTTAGACCATTTTTTCACGGTAGCGATTACTTTTTCTATATCATTAAAAACCCACTTACAAGGCATACAACTGCGAGATGAAGAATCTTCCATTGGGCAATCACTACAAAACGGATACTTTTGACACATTCTATGCCATTCTCTCAAAAACTCTAACGCCTTCATTTCTGCCATTCTGCATCACTCCTCACATGCTTCATATGTCTGCTCGAAAATGTCTGGTTTACAGGGATAAAGTTCTCCCTTCACGCCGCGAATCACATAGTCCCCAACACTCACATGATGCGTTCCCTCTAATGTATCAATATATAGTTCGATAGGTGGTTTTTCTCCGTCATCACTGACATAGTGCATGATGCCATTCTCAAAGGCGATTATCGCCCAATCGGGGACATAATATTTGCCATCTGCTCCTTTTAAATCTCCATCATATTTAAACGCTTCAATTACCACGGGTTTCTTTCTGTATTTCATGCTCATTCCTCCGCTTCCTTAATTTCTCCATCTTCCAACTGATACCATGTGTCCTCTTTATATGTATCCCCATCAATCTGGATTGCTTTGTAATTGACGATTTCTCCTTTGCCGTTTCGTTCGACCATAACAATTAAACTGCCGATACCGCCTTTAGCTTTGCCGCCGTTTTCAGAAACCATGATAGAATGTTCTCCGCCTGCAAGTTTAGCCCGTTTCCGCCTGCCAGTTTAGCGTTGTTTCCGCCTGCAAGTTTAGCCCATTCTCCGCCTGCCAGTTTAGCCCCGTCTCCGCCTGCCAGTGTAGCGTTGTCTGCGACATTTTCTTTTTCTGAAACATTATCAACTTCTTCTTTAATCTGCCGATAGGTTACGTCAAAACTTGCCTTAATAAATTCTACTAAAGACAGCCTTGCGCCGATTTTTAGTTTCTTTGTGCAATATTTCTTCTCGTCATTTGTAAGAGTTTCGTCCATTGCTTCTACTTCCGAAAATTCGCACATTTCGCCGTTATTATCAATTAACGGATAATAGTCAAGTACGTCCATAGGATTTTTACAGAAGTGCATACCATTTACACAAATGTTTGCTTCTGGTTCTTCAAAAATCGTGTTCTCTGCGTACTGCTTATCCTTGCAGATAAGCCCTTTGCGAAAACCTTTATATCCTTTCATTCCCATTCTCATTCCTCTCCATTGCATACTTTCAAAGTTTCATCATCTGTCCTGCGAATAACAATTAACTGGCGGCTTACATCTGGAATCCTGTTTTCGTCCAATGATTCTGTATCGTCAATCCAAATCGGCAGCTTGATTCCGTTCATGTCCTGCAATCCTTTTAACAAGAAAATTTCCGCAAGAATTCTGTCTCCGTGATTCAATCCATTAAAGTAATCAACGCCGTTAACATTGATTCTCAAAGTTTCCTTAATATCTCCGTTCAATGTTTCTTCGCTCATTTTTATTTTGATAAACTCAAATTTCCTGTTTACCATATCCTCCAGAGCTACATTTTTAGCAATGCTGAAATCCTGCAACATATCAATCCGGCGTTCAACATCCGTTGCTTTCTGTGCCTGTTCCTTTACGGATTCTTTCAACAATTCAATTCGTTTTTCTGTGTTTTCGGTATCTCTGATAATAACTTTGATTTCAGATTCTTTCTGCGAAAGGTCAGCCTTATAGTTACTGATCCTCTCCGTTACCTGCCGCCATAAATCAGTTGATTCAAAAAGTTTAGAGGATTCTTCCTCTGCTTCTTTAAGCCGTTTTTCAAGCGTTTTATATTCTTCCGTTTTCTCAAAGCCGATAGAAAGCAATTTTTCCAAATTAATCTCCAAAGACTTTCTTATTTCTCTTTTATCAAAAACCTTTTCAGCCCATTCATTTGATTTTTTATTAAAATCTAAATATGTATCAGTTTCTGCTTTGATTGCGGATTCAAGAATATCAACCTTGTCTTTAAGTTCACATAAAGTATCTTCTTTTTCCTTGTATAATTTTTCTTTTACAACCTCTATTTCTTCTGAATTGAACCCCCTGCCACATTTAGGGCAAATATAGTCATTTCCGTACTGCACCGCGTCCATGATAGAATGGCAGTTCTTCAATTCAGTGCATTTCGATTTTAATGAAGAAATCTCTCCAAAAACTTTCTCAGATGATTCGTTGTATTTTTTAACTTTTTCCGAAAAGTTATCAATATCCGCATCGATAGCCACTATAGATTTTTTCAGAGTTTCGATTTTCTCGTTTTTTGCTTTCTTTTGCTCGTCCTCAATGGCTGACATCTTCTTTTTCAAGTCATCAACCAGACCGACAAGATATGTATATCTGTCTATAGAAATATTCAGCGTTTCTTTCAGATTCTCCATACTATCAATGTTTCCGATAATAACCGCTTTCTCGGATTCCAATTTCTGCAAATCAGAATCGTCCGACCTGTCAAGTCTGCGCTGCTCGTAGTCCAATTCAACATTCAGCCTGTCAAGCTCTCCGTTTTCGACAGAAAGGCGTTTTTTTAGTTGCTTCAATGCGTCCTCTGTTTTCTTTCCTGCGGTCATTTCGTAAACGCTTTGATATTCTGCATTTTCTCTGCAAAAACGCTCCACATCGAACCCAGAAAGACCTTCAATGGCTTTTCTTGCATCCGCAGTCGATTTTTTCAAGGTCGACAAAAATACAGACGCATTAGAACACATTGCCACCGTTTCTGTCGGTGCGATACTGGCTAAAAAATCGTTCGCTTCCGCAGATTTTGCAGGAACGCCATCAAGAATATAAACAGTTTCATTTCCGATAAAAACGCCCTTGCGATATTTCCTTTTAGTCACTTTTCTGATTTCGTGTTCAATTCCGTTGATTTCCAAAGTAATCGCTCTTTCGATTTCCTTGACAGGCTTTTCTTCTCCGTTTTCGTCCACAGGACAAATATTGGTCGGTGCGGTACCGTTAGCAAATTTCCCTGTCATAACATCAAAGTAGGCGTTCATCAGCGTGGACTTGCCGCAACGGTTTTTACCTCTGATTTCCGTTTTCTCGGAAAAGTCAACCTCCACATTTTCAGCCCCCATATAGTTTTTAAGGCTGATTTTTTTCAATAACACTTCCGTCAATCACTCCACATCCTTTCTATACATTCGCTACAGCCAACGATTTCTCCGTCATCCCTTTTATAAAGGTATTCGTATTGCGTTTCTTGGCAGTGCGGACATTCTTCCTGCTCTTTTTCGCAGTATCCGCAGCTGTCACATTCAGTCTTTATCCCTGTCCTGCATGGGTAAGCCATCATCATCACCGCCAGCAAGCATAGCCAAGATTTGTTCGGCATTCACAAATTTATCTGTTTTCAAATAGGCAATAACAGCCTTCACCCTGCCGTTCAACTCCAAAAGTTCCTGCAACTCATTCTCTGGTGTCAATTCTCTGCCGTTTTTCATTCTCTCTTTCCTCCCTTTTTCGTCTTTTATATTTTTTTGAGTATTCTTTCTTGTAGGCATCGACCTTCTCCTTATTGCTCTCCTGATAGGCTCGCACGCTTGATATGTATCTGTCTCTGTTCTTTCGGTAACGCTCCCTAGCCTTTTCGCGAATCCTCTCTTTGTTTTTCTCGTAATAGCTTTTCTGGTATGCTTTGGCATATTCTTTGCGTTCTGAATAATACTTTCTGAGGTATTCTTTTTTTCTCAAGCCTGTTTTGCTTCTCGTCATCCCTGCAATTCTGTTGATTTCAGCGTCCGTTACATACTCCTTACGCGAAAAATCATCACAGATGCAATCTGGGTGCGGACATTCAAAACAGTTGAAATCGCATACAGGCTTTTTCATTTTTCCTGTCCTCCGTAGAACAAACTGCCGATTGCAAAGGCAATCATCGTGCCCGAAATCAGATAAAACATCATCCTGCTGTCGGGGTTCTCCAGAATCCATACTAATCCGCACTGCGCCAGTAGCGTCCCGAAGAATACCACCGCCCAACGCAGCAAACCACGGCGGATATAGAAAAACGTCCGTTTCCAGTTTCTCATAACCTCACCACTTCCCCATCACTTTCAAAGAACTGACTGTAACGAAAACTCTCTGTGTATCCTCCTGCAAAAATGGCGGTGAAGATGAATGGATACAATCCTGTTACCGTTCCTGTTCTTCTTTTTCGCAGGACGTTCGCTCCATGCCTATCCTTGCCGAACTCAAGCACCTTAACCTTCTTGCCTACAAACAGTTTCTTTTGCGCTGTTTCTCTGATTTGTTCGATTTTCATGTTTTGCACCCCTACCTTTGCTACACTCCGGGCAATAATAGCCCTTTTGGGTATCCTGCGTTGCGGCAACGTTCCAAACCTTACCATAGATATTGCAGGCTACTACTCTTTTATTTGTTGGCGTTCTACGCGGCAACCCGATTGACATTTCCTATCCCTGCCCTTCTTACTTCTTCTGGTTAAAAAAGGCATACAGGAAAATCAGAACCATCTCCGATGCGATTGTCACGAAAACGCCTGCTACAAATGGATTTACATACATCTTTATTCACCTCACTAATACCAAATCTACCAATCTAAAAAAGTTTAGAATTGCGAAGAAAAGAAATGAAACAGCACAAAACATCAAGGCTTTGCCTTCGTTTTCAATGCACATTACAAAAAACGAAAATTGCAATACAATTAAAATGATTTTTATTACAATCATTCCTTTTCCTCCGCATCTTCTTTTTTCCGCTCTGCCATGCTCTCAACTTTGCCGAGGATATAGCCCTTATCAAAATCGGACATCTGCGGAATTGTTTCTTTCAGCTTTTCTACTACCTGTTTTTCCTTTTCGCTCATTTCCTGTACCTCCTTCCTTAAATTTTCTTCCCATTATCGTCAACCGCATAAAGCTCGATAATATGAGGTTCTCCGTCAATAAAATCTACAACCGCAGCAACATGAAAATCGTTTCCAAAGTGCAGCGTGATAACACTTGCGGTTCCACCATCGCTACATTCCGCTGTTTGCTCATGAGCTTCTGCAAACCGAAATCCTATTGAAACATCAAATTCATTTAATTTATCAATGTTCATCTTTCTTTCTCCCTTCTATGCGCAATATTTAATTTCGTACTCGGAGACAATTTTTGAAAAAATCTCCCGAAGTTTCTTGTCTCCCTCAATCACATCAATTTTTCTGATACTATTGATTGCGGTTTTGGTCGCACCAGAATTTCCCATCCTCTGCTTCATGTTTCTAAGCCTTGTGCCTAAGTCGCATCCGGCTCTTTGTTCCAATTCTGAATACAGTTGGGTATTCAATGTTTGAAAATCAATTTTGGAACTAAACTGAACGCGTTTAATTTTTCTGTTAATCTCAATCCGCCAATTATCCAGTACAGGTTTAACAGCTTCCTTAATTGTTTCTGTGGTTTCAACTGCCTTTTTCGCTGTTTCATTCGCAAGGGCAATCTGCCTGTCTCGCTCTTTATCTTCCAACTCTTTATTAGCGATGCTTTGCGCCAGCTTTAAGATAAGCTGCGTTTCCGGCGATAATTCCTCATTGACAAGCCGTCTTGTCTTAAAATATCCGTTCACAAGCTGTCTTTGAACCGTCCATGCCAAATCGTCCGTAAATGACTTGACTAACATCAAATATCCCTGTTCTGTTAGCAGAATTTTGTTTGTAAAATCATTGTCGGATATAGGAAACATGCGGCTTGTACGAATTTCGTCCGCACTAACAACGAAATAATCTTCTCCATCAATAAATCTGTTTCTGTTAGAATTAAAATTTCTTCTTGCCGTTCCCTCAGGTCTTTCATGGACCATATCAACATCTTTCAATGTTGCAACTCTTTGTCCTCGATATTCCTTTACCGAAATATCAGTATTTTGGATATGAACCAAATCGTTCATTGCACCATTCCTTTCTGTGTTATAATTTCCTTATCAAACGATAAGGAGGTGAATTTATGGAAAAACGAATCATCAAATGTGATAACCTCTCGGAATCCCAGATAAACCAAATCATTTCAGATTATGAAAAATGCGGTTGGCGATTTATCGGTATTTCAGAAGGATTTCCGCCGGACTATCAATGGATTCATTTAGAGTGGTCTAAAGACCGAACTCCGATTTTTCCCGAAACAGAACCCAACAGTTGATTCCTTCCGTATCTGGCGCAAATATTACTCTGTAGGCTCTTTTCAGTAAGTCGTTTCTATCTTTTTCTGTATGCGCTATAGCGATACACTGAATAGAGCCTTTAGAAGTAAAATCCACTATGGTTTTTCCGAGTTTTCTTCCTTCCATCTCCTCACCTCCTTATTTCGTTTCTGTCTTTCCGAGGATGTAGCCTTTATCGAAGTCTGACATATTCGGAATCAGGCTGATTATCCTTTCGTTAATTCTTCTTTCGGTTTCCTCTCCGCCGTCTCCACCGACCAAGCGAACCTTCAAGTTTATCGAACCAGAAATGGCATCATCTTTTTTCTGTTCTGTAATTTCCATAAGTTTCTTTACGGCATCGACAAACGGGATATCAAAATATTCTCTCCCAGAAACGCTTTTATTTCTTTTACCGGAATAAATAGAGTGCATCTTTCTTTCGGATTCAAACGCATTTTCCACCGGACCCGTACAGTAATACTGGCATACCTTGTGCGGAATCTGATTTTTCCGCCTATCTGGATTTATAGAAACTCCAATTTTAATAAAATTTCCGCAATCCATAACATAGATTCTTCGTTTCATTTTATCCCTCCATTTTTTAAAATCCAATTTAATTGAATTTGTCTGGCACAAAAATAAAATCCATCGGGATTCCAGAAAGCAGGCTCATTTCTCTTACCTGCGACAATGTCGGCTCTGTGTTCCCTTTTTCCCAGTTGATAACTGTATTATTGGAAACTCCGAGCTTTTTCGCCCATTCCTTCTGGCTCATGCCTGCATTTACCCTTACAGCTTCTAAAGAAATTTTAGGCATATTCTCAACTCCTTTCCTGTTTTTTATTTATTATAATCCAATATAATTGGATTGTCAACAAAAATCCAAATAAATTGGATTTTCTATTGAATTTTTTGATTTTATGGTTTATAATAATGGAAGAAACGGAGGTGGAAAAAATGACTGATGAAGAACAAAAAATAATATTTTCAAAAAATCTGAGGAAGTATATCGCACTGAACCAAAAGCAGCAAACAGAAGTATCGAAAGACATTGGAGTAAACCTAACTACTCTGAATATGTGGTGTCGTGGAAAATCAATGCCCGGACCCGGTAAGTTAGGAACACTTGCGCGATATTTCGGGATTGGTGTTTCTGAATTGATAAACGAAAGCAAGGCAGACAGTACGGATGAAGAATATCAGAACGCCGTAAAAATCATTTCGGAAAATGACGAAAGGTTTAAAAAAATTGTAATAGGATATATGAATCAACCGGCAAAAAACAGAAAGCTTATATGTGATTTTTTCGAGACATTTGTATTTAAGGAATAAAAAAAGAGGGGAATTATCTCCCCTCTTGCTCCTGATAAACAGATTTTATGAAATAGAAAATTCTCTGCAAAGAATCAACATCTTTAATTTTTCTTGAGAAATTTGTAATATCGTGAATATAAACTTCTACCAAATCATATTTTCCATTTTTTCTTAACATAATTTATACGCCCTTTCTACATTTTCGACATTTTTAGCTATAGACTTTTTATTTTCAAGGTTTACAATAGATATTAGGCGGCGAGAACGCCAATCCAAACGCCGCCCAATAACCAGAACTGCGGTGTACCTGTTTTTTAGGTACAAGCTAATTATACCAGAAGGGAGAAGGATTCCATTGCAGTTGACTACCAAACATTCAGCAAAACTTTCCATTCAACTACAAAATAGAAAGGTGTGTGAACTATGGGGTAAACCCGGGGCAATGTATATCGAATCTTAAATCCGAGTTATGCCGCGAGATGCTTCTAAAGGGGTGGAGCATCGCGCAGCTTTCCATCCAGTGCGATTTATCATACAAGGCTATGTATAATATCATCAATGAGGAAACGGAAGATATGCGGCTTTCCACGTTCGTTAGAATCTGCGACAATGTCGGTATATCTCTGGTAAAAGTTCTGGAAATTTCCAATTCGGAAATTATTGACGATGGGCTGTCCAAGGCTCTCATCACTTGTGGCGGCAATCGTTACATATTGAAACGAATATTTTAGGATTGAGGGGCTTTTATTAGCCCCCTTTCCTTTTTACCTGTAGGTGATTCTCTCGATACGGTCCAAAATTTTGTCCGCATCCTGTTCTAACTCTGGGAAATGTTTTACAACGTCAATCGGATAATCTGGATACTTCCCGACCTCCTTCTTGTAAATCTCCCTTGCTGCGTCTAAATCGTACCTTTCAGAAAGTCGGGTCAAAATACAATGATACAGATAACTGTAGCTGTTTCCGCTGTATCTGCAAAGTCTGTAAATCCTGCCCTTGTTCCGCTCGTACCAATCAGATACAATCGGCACTCTGGGCGTGAAATCCTCTACGAGTGGCTCTTTGTAGTATGGCTCTTTCTGCACCTCTCTGACCTTGAAATAAGCGTTCACAAGCTGTCTTTGTACCTTCCAAGATAAATCATCGGTAAAGGACTTTACGAGCAGCAGATAGCCGCTCTCGGTGATAAGGGTAATATCCGCTTTTGCCTTGTTAGATATGTCAAATAATTTGTGCGTACGAATTTCGTTCACGCAAACTTTCATAAAGTCCTCTCCCTCTATGAAGTGCTTTTTGTTGCGATTGAAAGATTTTCTCGCTGTTCCTGCTGGTCTTTGATGAACTGCGTCAATGTCTTTGAATGTAACTACTCGCTGACCATTGTACTCCTTAATCTGCATTTCTGTATTTTCGATGGTTATCATTTCATTCTGCATAAAATACCTCCTGTCCGAAAAATCATTTGCCAAACCGAGGTACACAGTGCTATAATATTTGCGTACCTCGTTTGGGGTTCATGTTTTAACAGCAGCTATCCACCGACCAAAGCGATTAGTTGCTGTTTTTATTTGTCCAGAAATGATTTGAGAGCCTCCCTAATTACCTCTGCTTTTGTCGTATTGTTCATTTCGCAATACTCAATCAGCTTTTTATGCGTTGTATTATCCAATCGCACTTTTACATCATTCGTCTTTGGCTCTCCTATTACTGGTCTGCCTGTTCTTGGACTCATTTTTTCCACCTCACTTTTGAGTTCCGTAATTCGATTATATATTTATGAGTTCCAAAAGTCAATATTTTTTTGATTTTTTTGTACGTCCGTTTTTTGGACGCACAAATTTCAAAAGGGACAAATTGTCCCTTTTAGAAATATCCCTTGTCGCAACAATAAAATCCTCGTTTTCGATAAAGTGTTTCTTGTTCCTTGTAAAGTTCCTTTTTGCAGTCCCCGACTTGTTTCCATGGACTGCATCAATATCCTTAAATGTCACAACTCTTTCGCCGTTGTACTCTCTGATTTGCATTTCTGTGTTTTCGATTGTGATAACGTCATTCATTTCGTCAGCCTCCTTTATTTATTTATTGCCAAAAGGAGGTATACAGTGATATACTTTATATACACTCCTTCTGGCGTGCGGTGGCAACTGTTATTGATTGGTAGTCTGTGGCAGTTACCGCCTTTTTTTATTTGTTTCTTTGATTGTACTGAATTTCAATCCCCTGTCTAATTATTTTAGACCTGTTAGAATTTTGTTCAGCAGCTAAATAATCTAATTTTTCTACCGTCTCCTTATCCATTCTAACTTGAATCAACTTGTTTTTTGGCTTATCCGTTATCTTTTGTCCCATCTTAGGCGACATTTTTTCTCACCACCTTCCAATTTGTAATTACATTTTGATTTTAACTTTGTAATTACATTTTGTCAAGTGTTTTTTGTTTTTTTGATAAAGAAAGAAAATAAAAAAGGGATTTCTGAAAAGAAATCCCTTTAATATATCCTACTTGTAACTTTTAATTAACTCATTCAGTTGGCTTTCGTCTACAGAATAATGAAATTCATAATTTGAACTGTCATATTCTCCCATCATGCCGTTTAATTTTTCTGCCACGGATGCGCCTACCGCACTTCCTTTTTTCTCCCAATCATCGTTAGAGTTCCACGCTTCTTTTACACTTTGCCGCTCATAAGTACTGAAAATTTGATTCCATTCCTCCCCTGTTCCTTCGTAATATATCTGTATTTTGCTTTCTTCCTCTGGATGCAAATATCTTAGCGAAACATCATAGACGCACTTCATAGTATTAGGGAAGTATACCGCCTGTATGCCGCTGGAATTAAAAGTGGTGTTCGCTATTTCCTCAATTCCATTTTCAAAAATAATAAATTTCACTTTAGAACTACCAACAATGCAGGAGAAATCGGACAAATCCGTTTTATATTCGCTCCCATCGGCTTCGTATTCGGAAAGGATATATAAAACCTCATTTTTCCCGTTGTATTTAGTTAATTTTACGCTATCATCTACAATCTCATAATCATAATCAGATAATGCAGCTTTAGCTTCAGATACTAATCTGGCTGTTTTTTCTTCCTCTGTTTCTGTGCTCCCACAGCCTGTAAATATCAAGCAAGCAAACAATAAGACAATAGTTTTTTTCATTCTAAAATTCTCTCCTTCGCTATGTAAATATCCATTGTTTTTTATTCTTTTCTGTTTTCTTCTTCCGCTCTTTCTCTGCCCTCAACATATTTATTGCAGGAACTTATAAAACTTTTCATTGCCGGGGATATATAACTGCTGTCACAATCTACGCGGCAACAAAAATCATCACTGTTTGTATTATTGCTTTTTTCAATTCTCTTTTTGATTTCCGCCCTTTGTTCTTGCGTCAGTCTATTCTCCTTATTCTTTGAAACATTTTTTCTGTTCTCTTTTTTCTGTATGGCTTTTTTAATTATCAAATATAATCCATAGGTCATTGCAAGTGTAGTAACAAGACCGAGTATAGCAGGAAAAAATATACATAATGCAATCCCCGCTGAACAAATCAGTAGGACAACCAAACAACCCTTCAAATGGTCGATAAATCTAACGCAAATGAACAATACTATGGCGGTTATAAACCAAGCCATTTCTTATCCTTCGTATTTTGTTTGCAACCATTCTATTTCATTTTTTGGTATTTCTACAGTTCTTCCGTCAGATGTTTTGTATTTATAAATGCCAAATTGCACAATAGATGTACCGTTAGAATATAGCTGCCAATGCTCAGAATTTTCCGATTTTTTCTCTAATTTTTTGATGTAGTAATAGTTATATGGGATGCTGTCTACGCTCTCCCCATAAGCGTCAAAACAGTTAATATAAATATCAAATCTATCGATGTCATAGTTTGTGTTATTCTTGAAATCAAGATACAGCTTCGGCAATCCATATTCATAATCTAAAGTTGCGCCCGTTATTTCAATATCGTTGTTTTTGCCGTCTTTTGTTTTCGATGTAGATGTATCGGCAGGCACTTCGCCCAGATAAACCGTTTTCGTTGCGCCATCCCATGTAACATCTTTCCCTACTGCTTCAGCTACCGCCCTAACTGGCAAATAGGTTGTTCCGTTGTAGGTAAATGGTTCTTTGCTTGTGTTCAGTTGCTTTCCGTCAATCATAATCTTGATGTTGCTGAATGATACGGGAATACTTGTATTTGCAACCTTAGCAAATGCCACCGACCCCGAACACAAGACCATTGATGCAATCACAGCACCGCAAACCATGTCTTTTAATCTTTGAAATTTCATATAAAACCCTCCTTTTTGTTTTGTCCTTCCATCATATAACACTAACAAAATTTTTTCAATATTTTTTGCCTTTTTGTGAATTTTTTGCATTTTTGATGGGTTTTTGAAATTTGCTTTTAATTTTTTTCGTCCCGTATTCGCCCATTTAAGCCGCCTTTTTATTCCTTCCGACCGATTAACCGCCAAAAAAAGAAAATGCCCTCTCACAAGCCGCAGAGGGACAGAGAAAGCATTTCCTTATTCAGCTTCTCAAGGTCGAATTTTTCAAGCCTTGACAGGTCGAACGCCTGCAATTTTTCTATACATTCTTTTCTGGTTTTTCCGTAAACACCTATCAGCATACCGCTTTTTGCTTCTGTCACGCTCCAAGAGCCACCAGAGCCGCAGATATAAAAAACAAATTCTCCGCGCTCCACCCTGTACCCTTCCGCAAGCACACGCTCCTTTTTTTGCCCTGCAAGCTGACGGACTGCGAAAAACTTTTCTTTTTTCATTCGGTTATCTCTCCTTTTCTACACAGCCAATCCGCAGAACGTCAAGCCCTGCGGATTCCTTTTTGTTAAAAGTACGCCTTTTCATAACACACTTTCTTTAGGTAATGAATTTTTCTTTCCAATCCGCCGCCTAAGTCCATTGCATAAAGCATTACATTCAACAGAACAGCATTTAACAGTTTTTCATACTGTTTTATCTCCGGCATAGAGTTTAACCACTGTTCCCATTTTTCATGCTGCACATTAGCCGTATGCTCAATTTTTAATAGCGCATCGGATGGTATGTATCCTCCTTTTTCGTCTGCCATCATCAGAGCCGGGAGACTATCCCACGGCTGACGGTCATTCTTGACCGTTTCGGCTCAATCCTCAAAAATTATTTCTGTAAATTCCTTCGGTGTAACAGATTCAATTTCGACGTTTTCTTTTTTCAAATCCGCAAGTCTTTTAGCGTTGCTATATTTTTTAAAATATTTAACGCCATTAAATCCATAGTTTAAAAATACGATGTAAAGCTTTACCATGTTATTTCCTCCTTCGTTGTCCCTTGTTGTTTTCTATGGTCTTATATTATCATATTTAATTAGTAATGTCAATACATAAATGAAAAATTAAATAAAATATTATTTCAAAAATAATGTAAATAATTTAAATTAAGTTTTATATAATAATTGACTTATTCATTGCATTATTGTATCATTTAATTATATCAATAATAATGCGTATTAAATGGAGGTATGCAATCATGGCAAAGAGTGAAAAGGAAATGATAGAAAAATACAAGGCAAGGATGAAAAGACAGAATGAAAAGATAAAGGAAAACTATGACAGAGTATCCGCAACGCTTCCGAATGGCACCATAGACAGAATAAAGGCTTTAGGGCTGACGATTAACGGCGTAATTAATGAAAGCGTGCTTGCATATCTGGACTGCATGGAAGAAGCGCAGGCAGAGGAAGAACAGAACAGCGCAGAATCCGCAAAAATACAAGATTCTACACCAGATACAGAAGTAGCGGAGATTACCACTGTAGAGCCGGAAACGTCAGAACCGCTCAATCCCCTACCCGATGCAGAAACGCCCGCCAGCACGCCAGAAAGCGGCTTGAAACCGCTGACTATTGAGGATATACAAGCCATGTTTGATAACAGGAAAACAGACGAAATCAGACAGGAGGAAGAAAGACAGGAGCGGAAAGAACAGGAGGAACAGGAACGGCGCAAGCTGCTAGCTAATCCCGAATATGCCGCCACCTATGCCCAGCTTATGGCGATGGAGACCGCAGAAAAGGAAAAGAAACGCGCCGAAATGCTCACCAGAGCGAGATTAGAAACATTGTAAACCTGACCGCCAGAAATGGCGGTTATTTTAATTGACAATTTTCTATCTTTTTCGAGATATATTTTTGTGTCTTAAAAAAGCCATATTCCATTGACTTTGTGGCTCAAAAATAGTATGATATATGAAATCAGGAAAGGAGATTGATAAATATGATTAGATTCAAATTTTCGGTTTACGAGGCGTTGGAAACAGCTGGCATTACTTCTTACACTGCTATTAAATATGGGGTATTTTCGCAAGAAACATGGCGGAAAATTAAGAAAAATGATACAAATATCAGTATGAAAACGTTAAACAATATTTGCAAAATCCTAAATATGCAGCCAGAACATTTAATCGAATACGTTCCAGATGATAATTGACAACTGTATATCTGGGAAAATCTAGCTTACTTTAGACACCGATACCCCATACAAGCATCTGTATCTGTAAGGGGTTAAAAAGAATGTAATCTAGTATCTTACTTCATACAGTAAAACCAATGAAATCTAATATATTCAAGAATGAAATCTAAAAAAGAATTTAAGTACGTAGTAATATATTAGATCTTAAAACAAATACAGAAACCGATTAAATCATAAAAAATAAAATTCCCTATTGACAGAATGATTAAATTTTTGTATCATATCCCACAAGAAAGAAAATTGAATTTAAAAGGCATCCAGTTAACGCCGTTGCCCTGGATGACCTGAACGGCAAGGACGGCACCCCAATTATTGATTAAGATACCAACACGCCACAGAATGAGAGTAAAATCTTTTTCTGTGGCTTTTTTAATTTACCGCAGCAGGAACGAGGAAGGAGGCGCGGATCATGGAAAATAAAATTTACGATTCAGAAATCGAAGCATGTTTAGATTCATTCTGTGCCGAAAAGGGGATCTCGGATATCTCCAAGGAATCCCAGAGCGTCTGGAATGCGGCGCTAATGTATATTAAAAAAAATGTATTCCCAGACACAAAACAGTTAAAATCTAGTATTTTATTCAAAAATGGTATAGGAGCAATGAGCAATTGTAATGCCTATGACTATGAGCTTGTAGACCATATCTGCGATATATATATATATATATCCCTGATGAATGATAAAGAAGTATCTATCAATGGGTTTAGTTTTTTAACAGGGATAAGTAGAGATGCAATAAAAGAATGGGGAAATGGTAATAAAAAACTAAGTGATAAAGCTTTCAAAATTTACAAAAAGCTAGTAGATGTAAGGCTTGAGAGTTTATCGGGCAAACTAGCCACAGGAAAGCAGAACCCTGTAGGCGTTATCGCAATCCTAAATCACTTTTACGGTTGGAACAGCCCATATGCGCCAGATGCTAACAGACATCGCACCGCCCTATCAGCTGCCGAACTTCCAAGACTGAACGAGGTTAAAACTGTTGAAATTGCACAAGATGCAGACAGATTGACGGACAGCGGAAACGAATAAATCAATATCTAGTTTAAAATAAATGCTTGACACAATATATTGATTTAAAACTATTCGCATAACTATCATTTTGCGAATAAATACAGAAAATTATAGCCAATGCGGATGAACAGCGGTTGTTGCGGCTTGGATGATTCCGCCGTTGAAAATAGACGGGGGTGGGGGTCTGAAGGGGTTCAGAAAAAGCCCCTACTTAGTCCCACAAATATCCGCAAAAACAAAAAGCCCCTATCTGCACAAAGGAGTGACAAAAATGTTTTACATAAACCCATTTAGAAGGATTAAGGATTTGAAATTTGAGATTGAATCGAAAGACCGTAAAATCGAAGACCTGAGAAATGTGATTGATAGATTAGAATCTCCTACAAGACCAAAGTATCATCCAAATGTAACCTGTACTGACTGCGAATATTGTATTATTGAGGAGCAGACACACTATAAAGGCTATTTTTGCAGACTAAATAATAACTGTGAAGATTACACTTTGAAAGAGCAAGTAGGCGGTGTTACATATGTACGATGAAAAAGAATGTTGCGGTAAGTGCAAATATGCCAGTGCAGACCGAGAGTTGCTTTTTACCTGCAATAACGAGAATAGTGACTACTACACTGATTACACGGAATATGATTATGGCTGTGATTATTTTGAGCCAAAGGAGTGAACAGAATGAGAATTTTAAGCCAAGATAGAACAGCTTCCATTGATGAAAGTGGAGTATCGCTGTTAGTCGTTAAAAATTATGTCAAGGCCATCCTTAACGATATAACACTCAAGTCTATTGTTCTCGGAGAATATAGGAACGAAGATCGGGCAATGGAAGTACTTGCGGATATTCACACTTTATACGAAGAACTCCCATTCTCTGGAAGCACAGTTTTTTACATGCCAAAGGAATAATACCGATATGTACCCTGTTTGTTACGCTTGCCTTTGAGCGGTTTAGTTCATGACTGTACGGCGATTATGGCAAGAAACAAGGCGGCTATAGACGCTGATTTTCGGACGCAGGGTCTTATATATGCACCAGTAGTTTAATGGCAGAACAGAAGTTTTCCAAACTGCGGAAACGGGTTCGATTCCCGTCTGGTGCTTTTCATCGGGTTTTTGGACATTTTTCCCGATGGATAACACAACCTTTCACCCACTAGGGGAATCCTGTTAAGAGCCATCGCACGGCTCGGTGGGCTTTTGGCTTGTATGCCGATGGGGACTGGCAGCAAGACCAAACACCAACTTCATATTTGGGGCGTTTAACGGCATCACGCCCCATTTTGGATTTTTAGCTCAGTTGGTTAGAGCATCCGGCTCATAACCGGACGGTCCTCGGTTCAAGTCCGAGAGAATCCATTCTCGGTCTTTCGGTATCGTGGTTTATCGCAATCATTGATTCTGCTGACTGACCGTATATAAAACCTACCCTTCAAAAATCGACAAACCTCTGTCAGTCCGTTTTCCTGGTTTCGTGACTGACATTAAACTCAAAACTGAAAAATCAGGGATTTGCCAACATACCGAAACGGTTATAACGGCGTGGTCTTGAAAACCATTGTGTCGGTTAAAATCCGACATGGGGGTTCAAATCCCTCTGTTGGCGTTTGGGTTCACGATGAAAACCTTACTCGCAACCTTATGGGTTAAAATCGTTGTAAAAATGCGTGTGCCGAAAGCATTCTTTTAGGTCTGCGATAAGCGGACTTACCCCGGGTTATTAGCCTGCGAGTAGGCATAGGATAATTCAATTTTGAATTATGGTAGATGGTGGCGGAATAGGTAAACGCTTATATCTAAGAACTGATAGTGGTCGGGTACAATATCGTACGGAGGACGCTGATAGGAATGCGGTTCATGTGTGGTGCAAATCCACACCCATCTAAGAGGTCTGGTCGCACCAGAATAGAGTGTTGGTTGCGTGAATCCCACTTGAATTAAAAAAAATGCCGATAGCAGATTGGATGTCACCCTTTCTGCCTATCGGAAACGCACAAGTTATACCGATTATTTGATTGAAAACGAAAGGCGGTATTTGTAATGGCGCAAGGCGTAAAAACCATAAGCAAGAAAAAATTCTTTGAAGCATTTGAATCGTTCTGTAGCGGTCGGATGACACTGTCCAAAGCTGCAAGATATATCGGTATTAGCGTTCCTACTGCCTCTAAATATTTCAATATGTACATAAAGGGCGAGCCGTTTCCCGATACACTGTTCGGGGATGAAAAAGACCAAGAACAGTTTGAGAAATTTCTCAAATTCAAAGAGGAGTTGTGAAAATGAGACACGAAAAAGAATGGTACACTTGCGATAGATGCGGCGTAAATATCGAAAGTAAATTTGTTTATACTTTACTAAAAGAAGATATAGAAAAAAATGCACTTCCAGCAGACGGAGTAATGAAAATTATTGGAACCCATATGTTTTGTTCAAGTAGATTAGATTTATGCCCTAAATGCAGGAAAGATTTTGAGAGGTTTATGAACAATGAATAACTGCGATTTCATAACTTGTAGATACAACAAAGACGGTAAATGCACCGATACTGATAACCGAAAAGAATGTGTTAAAATTGCAAAACTGGTATTATGCAAGGATTTTGCCTATGAGAGAGAAATCGATAACAGGTAAATACATAGGGAACGCAATAGGATACTGTCATTGTAAGGCTCATACTGGGGCGTTGAACAAGGAACTTGCTTACAAGCATAAATGTATCGCCAAGCGGTGCAAATGGCTTGAGAAGTACAATGATGATGCGTGGAGAAGAAAAGAAAGGTATGTGAGATAATTTGCAGTCATGGCGTAATGGTATCGCAGCGGATTGCTAATCCGTCCGTCAAAATGATGTGTAGGTTCGATTCCTACTGACTGCGTCAAGGAAGGAGAGTATGATGCATATGAAAAAAAGAATTATTCGTCTGTTCGCAATCGCTTGTATTTTGGTTTGCGCAATAATTGGAGCAACTGGTTGTTCAACCATTGACAGAACAGTTGTAAACATTAAAAGCGACATATCGGGAGGGTTGCAGAGAACCATTACTGTGTATACAGCAGATGGAAAGAAAATAGCAAATTATGAAGGGAAAATCGATATTGATACAAACGACGGCGGTTATGTTAAATTTGATTTTGAAGGAAAAAGATATATTTATTACAACTGCTTTGTGGAAACCATTGCAGACATAAACTAAGAAACAATTACCGACTAACAATTTGGAAGTTAGCCGCTAACCCTAAACATCTGAGGGCAAAGGATTTTTGCACCTTTGCTTATTTGAGCGGAGGTGCTTTTTTAATGGCAAGTTTTGAATTGATAAGTGCCGTACAGGACTACGAGAAATACATAGAAACAAATGGGATCAATGAGCAGGTTATTGATGCGTATTGCGAAGCTGTCAAAACCGCTGCTACGAATGAGAAGGATATTGAGTACGGTCTTAAAATCTCAAAAAGGTGTAAGGAAATCATTGAAACCTTTTGCGTTGATACTTCTGGCGGTACAATTTGGGACTTAGAAAAATACGCTTTCAAAGAAAAAGTAAGCTATGAAATTATAGAGAAATTTTATTCCGTCTTACTGATAGAAGCGCAGAATAAGGTTGTCGATAGTTTCTTTCGTTATATCGAACACAAAAGAGAGCCGAAAGAACGGTTTTATATGCCGAGAAGAAAACAGTTTTTGAAAATCGGTCTGATGGATGCACTGCAAGGGATGATTGATGATAGATATGATATTTTGTGCATCAGCCTAATTCCTGGTGCAGGGAAAACAACCATCGAGAAATTCTTCAACGCAGCGGTCATTGGTTGGTTTCCGAAAGACTTTAACCTCTTTTATTCTCACAGCGGGGATATTACGAGGATGTACTACGATGGTGTGTACGATATTGTCACGAACATAGACGATTACGCATGGAACGAGATATTTCCTAACCTACACGTTACCAGTACAAACGCAAAGATGGAGCAGTTTAACGTAGGAAAATATAAACCCTTCCCCTCTGTTCAGTGTACATCCGTAGGTAGTAAGAACGCTGGTAAGGTTCGTGCATCGAAATTTCTACTTGTGGATGATATGATAGGCGGTATCGAAGAAGCAATGAACCCTATGATACTTGATAAACTGTGGAATAAATACGCAGTCGATGCGAGACAGAGGAAAATACAGGATTCCGAAGGCAAAAACTGCAAGGAAATACATATTGCTACACGATGGTCTGTGCATGATGTTATCGGGCGTATTCAAAATATGTATGAAGGAAATCCGAGGGTTAAAACCATAGCAGTACCAGATATTGACCCGATTACGCAAGAAAGCAATTTCGATTACGAATTTTCTGGGTTTACAAAAGAATTTTTTGAAGACCAGCAGTTGTTGATGGACGATATTTCGTATCGTTGTCTGTATAAGCAGGAGCCTATTGAGCGTGAGGGATTGGTTTTCCCTGAAGACAAGATACGAAGATACCTAAATCTCCCACATGGCGAACCAGAAATTATTACCGCACAGTGCGACACGAAGGGAAAAGGCACAGACTATTTTGTCCTGCCAATCCTGCAAAAATACGGAGATGACTATTACTGTGTTGACTGCGTATGCGATAATACGGCGGACTATGAAATGCAATATGAAAACGCCGCAAATGCTATTGTCAATAATGGAGTACAGGAGTGCGAATTTGAGCGAAACGCAGGCGGAGACAGGGTTGCTATGGAAGTGAATAAACGTGTAGAGGCTAAGGGTTGGATTTGCAATATTACAGATACGCCTACCGAAACGAACAAAGAGGCAAGGATTTTCCAGTGTTCCAACTGGATATTGCAGCACGTTATTTTCAAGGATGAATCCATGTATTCCCCGAAAGAGCCTTACGGAGTAATGATGTCACTTTTGAAACGATATTCTGTAAGTAGCAAGAAACAGCTTGATGACGTTCCAGACGTTTTTTCAAACTTTGCGGTAAGAATCACAAAGGGAAATAGGATTGCGAAGGTAGAGGCAACCATAAATCCGTTTAGAGGGGGCGTATATTATTGACAAAGGAAATTCTAAAGCAATACACAGACCTTCAACAAGAATGTGCCGAGGTAAGAGAAAAGATATCGATTCTTGAGCTGCAGATTATAAAAATTGAGCAGGAAGGAACCGTTCTTGATAAAGTATCTGGCGGTGTTGGCGGCTTGGAAACATTTGTCATTGAGGGCTTCCCCTATCCAGAATATAACAGAAAAAAAGCGTTGCTTTATTCAAGGAAAGCGACATTATGCGAACTTGAATTAGAGTTGTTGGAAACGATAAACAAAGTTGAGGCGTTTATAGCGGATATAAACGATAGCCACATGAGGCGAATTATCCGGCTTAGATTTATTGATGGTCTTTCTTGGGCTGATGTTGCAAGAAGGGTTGGCGGCAATACTGAGGATAGTGTAAAGAAAATGTTTTATCGTTTTCTCGAAAATTAGAAAGTTGTCCCCAATGTCCCGAAAAAATCTGCTATAGTTATAATAAAGAATAATGCGAACAGACGAACACTGGTGCTTGCCAGTGTTTTTTGTTTTGTCTTTTTTTGGAAAGGAGGTGCTTTATGAATAGTAGAACACTTCAAGATATCCTGCATGGATGCTATGGCAGGAAAGTAGCGTATACGGACGCAGAGAAGATAACGCCAGATAACATCATAAGCGTACTCGGAAAGTGTATAGGCGTTTTCAATCTCAATAAAACAGCGATTGATTACCTCTGGCACTACTACAAGGGAGACCAGCCGATACGTTATCGCCAGAAGATTGTGCGTGACGATATTGTAAATAAGATTGTAGAGAATCACGCCTATGAGATTGTGCAGTTCAAGGTTGGGCAGACATATGGAGAGCCTGTGCAGTTTGTCAGCCGCAAGGACGATGAACGGATAAACAAGGCTGTTGATATTCTGAATGATTACATGGTTGATGTTGATAAACAGTCCAAAGATATTAAATCTGGTGAATGGCAGTCCGCAACAGGCACTTCCTTTAAGGCGGCGCAGTTTTCGGATGGAGATATAAAATTTCGCATTGTATCCCCCACTCCGTTAAATACCTTTGTTATTTACAACCGCAGCACAGAAGAACCGATACTGGCTGTGCAGGAATTGAAAAATAAGAATGGCGAATGGTATAAATTGTGCTTCACTGAAACACATTCCTGCGAAATACATAATTCGGAGGTTACGAATTGGAAACTTCATGCTTTCGGCGGCATACCGATTGTGGAATACCCAAATAACCATGAGAGGTTGTCGGATATTGAGCTTGTCATTGATATCCTAGATTCCATAAACAACATGCAGTCAAACCGCATGGATTCTATTGAGCAGTTCGTTCAGTCATGGGTGAAATTCGTAAACTGTGATGTGGATAGCGAGACATATCAGAAAATGAAACAGCAAGGCGCGCTGGTAGTCAGGTCTAATAACGGAGAAAACAAAGCCGATGTCGATATCATGACACAGGAACTGAACCAGACAGAATCACAGGTTGCAAAGGATGACCTTTGGGATAACGCCCTTTCTATCCTCGCAATCCCAAATAAAAACAATAATAACTCTGGCGGTGATACGCAGGGTGCGGTACAGCTTCGTAACGGATGGGACTTCTCTAAGACAAGGGCAAAACTGAAAGACCCTATCGTAAAAGCGGCAGAGAAACGCCTTGCAAAGGTAGTGCTGAATATCATTCGCATTAAGCATGATGATTTGGGCATTACTTCAAGGGATTTCGATGTGCAGATAAATCATAGTCCGCAAGATAATATGTATACAAAATCACAGACGCTATACCAACTGTTGCAGGCAGGAATACACCCTCTTATTGCGGTTAAAACAGTTGGTCTGTGGGGAGATTCCGAAAAAACCTTCCTTCTTTCAAAGCCTTATATGGACGCTTTGTGGCAGACAGCGGAAGAAAAGGAAGAACAGGAACGCAAAGCAGCTGAGATTGCAAAACAGTCTCAAACGGTTGCAGAAGAATAAAGAGGTGGTTTCATGTCAAGAATCCCGAATGACGAATTGCATACAGAGAAAATTGTATATGAAACCTATTTCGGCGAAATGGAAATATCTGACGAAGAAAAGAAAGAACGGCTTGAGTTGGCAAAAGAACTTGAGCCGATTTTTATTTCTTTTTTTTATGCTTTCTTGGAACAAGAAGGAAATGAAGGAGACTTCATTCAAAGTCTTTCCGCAGAATACGAAAAGACGGCGTTGAAGTTTCTAAAGGTCAGAGAGATGCCAGCATACATAAAAGAATATTCGGAGAAAATCACAGAAGATATTATCCGAACAACCGTTGAAAATAAGGATACGCCCTACTTTACATCTGTTGAGCGTGCCATGAACATTGCGGCGAACGAAGCAAATACCATAGGCAACTACCGAGAATACACCAGAATGGTTAAGCAGGGTTATAAGTACAAGACTTGGATAACCATGCTTGATGATAAGGTGCGGCATACACACGCCGAAGCGAATGGGTATAAAGTCGGGATATTCGATTCTTTTCATATTGGGGCATCTGAAATGTCCTTCCCTCGTGACTACTCTTTAGGGGCAGGTGCAGAGGAAATTGTAAATTGCAGATGCAGTCTTAAATACACGAAAACTTAAACAGTCCTTATGGGCTGTTTTTTGTTTGCAAAAAATAAGCAGCTATGCGGTAAATAGCAAAACTCAGCAGGCGCGACCTGCGGTAACAAAAGCGTGAGTAAAAGAACAGGAGGTAATAACCATGAAACGAGAAGATGTGCTGAAACTTTTTCCAGAAGCAACAGATGAGCAGATTACCAATCTGTTGAATCAGAGCAACAAAGAAGTGCTGAACGAGAAAAACAAGGTAGCGCAGTACAAAGAAAAAGCCGATAAAGCAGATGAATTACAGGCTAAGATTGACGAATTGGAATCCAATGGATTGTCTGAGACCGAAAAAGCCAACAAAGCGTTGGAAACGGCAAACGCAAGAATCGCAGAACTTGAAAAGGCACAGACATTGGCAAACCAGAGAGCGGCGGCGGCTGAAAAATTCAAAGTAACCGCTGAACAGGCGGCGCAGATTGTGAAGGATGACGGCACATTTGATTATAACGTTCTCGGTCAGATTATTACCGAAAAAGAAACGGCAGCAGCCAAAGCCAAGGAAGATGAAATTGCGGCAGGCAGTCAGAATCCCGGCGGCGGTACTGGCGGAAACGGAAAAGAAGAAACGGACGCTGAAAAGATGGCAAAGGAAATCGGCGGTGCTTTTTCCGATGCAAATAAAACGGCGGAATCTGTATTGAAAAATTATATGTAAGGAGGATGAAAAAATGAAGTTTAAAGAATCAAGAGTAACTACGCAAAATGAAATTCTGAAAAGAAAACTTGGTGGTGAATTGTTCACACCTATCACTCTGGATGCATCGGCGTTTGCAGATGGAGTTTGCAAGGCTGGGAATCCTATTTCCGCAGAGGGGAAAAAGGTAAATGGTGGAAGCGGTGATTCGGCGGCAGTCGGTATCCTGCTTTATGACGTGTACGATTCTAACCCTAACGGCACTATCATCAAGGCTTTTGCTTGTGTAAACGAAGTAAATGCGAACGCGAACGCAGGGATTACGATTGCGGCGGCGGTAAAGACGGCACTGCCGCTGATTGTATTTGAATAAGGAGGTGCAAAAAGTAATGAATATTAGAGATGTATATAACGCAAAGGCGATTGCCCTTGTGCAGACAGAAGTAGCAAGTAACAGAATCCCCTATCTTGGCGAAGGTCTGTTCCCTGCAAAAAAGAAAATGGGTCTTGACCTGAAATGGATTAAGACTTCAAAGGGACTTCCTGTTTCTCTGAAACCTTCCAATTTCGATGCGGTTTCTACACTGAGAAGCAGAGAAGGGTTCAAGATGACAGAAACAGAAATGGCGTTTTTCCGCGAATCTATGCTTGTCAAGGAAATTGACGAACAGGAAATCATGCGTGTGCAGGATACAGCGGACCCATACGCACAGGACGTACTGAGAAGAATTTTCGATGATACCAACACACTGGTTGACGGTGCAAAAGTTGTACCAGAAAGAATGATTATGCAGCTGTTAGCCCCTTCTGACGGTTCTCCTAAAATTTCCATTCAGGCAGATGGTGCTACATACGCATACAACTATGACCCTAACAACGAGTACAAAACAAATAACTTTGCGGAATTGACAACAACAACTGATAAATGGTCTGATACTGAAAACTCTGACCCTATGGGCGATATCGCGACCGCGCTGGATTCCGTAGAATCCAGAACAGGTGAAAGACCTTCTATCATGATTATTTCCAGAAAGACCATGGACTATCTGAAACAGAATAAGAAAATCAAGTCCGCAATTCTGGCGCAGAATATAACGGCGAACATCTTCATGAACGATAACAGGGTGAAGGAAATATTCTCTGCTGAATTGGGTATCAACATTGTTGTTTATTCCAAGCAGTACAAAAACGAGGCTGGCACCGCTGCCAAATTCTATCCAGATGGTTTCGCGACACTGATTCCTAACGGCGCACTGGGTAACACATGGTACGGTACTACACCAGAAGAAAGAACGCTGATGGGCAGCAAAGATGCGGATGTATCCATTGTCAATACAGGTGTTGCAGTTGCGGTAACGGTTTCTAATGACCCTGTGCAGACAAAGACAACCGTATCCGAAATTGTACTGCCCTCTTATGAGAGAATGGACAGCACCTATGTTATTAAATGCTACTAAAAAGGAGGTCGGTTAAATGAAATTCGACCACAAAGTAAAACATAACGGCATCTGGTATGAGCCTTTCGAGGAAGTTCCAGATTCTAATGGCAAGAAAGCCTATACAAAAAGCGAAATCGCGCGCATGCCTGTCGATGAACTGCGACAGTTGGCGTTGAAGGTTGGCATTGGTGGCGCAGCTGAAATGAACGGCACAGAGTTGAAACAGTATATCTTGTCTGCGTTTGGCATGTAAGGGGAGTGATTGCTTATGGCTGATTACAGCATTTTAGAGCAAGTAAAAATCAGACTGCGGCAGTTTCACGTTGACGAGGACGATACTGTGGTATTCGACCGAAAGGAAGAAAACCCACTCTTAAATCAACTGATAGAGCAGGCAAAAAAAGAGATTGCCATAAAGCGTATGTATCCAGATACATACACAGATGATGACATTGCCGAGGATTTGAAAAAATTTGAGAACAATGTCGTTGATTTGGCAGTGTATGACCGCTCGCAAGCAGGAGAAGCCTACATGGCAAGCTATTCTGAAAACGGAGTTAGCCGTTCTTGGAAAAATAGAGAGGATTTGTTCTTTGGCGTATACCCTTTTGTAAAGGTTCTGTAAATTGGTTAAAGCGAACCAGCTTTAGTCGTTTTTAGTGCGTTGCCGTTTCAAAATGTTAAGTATACTTTCAATAATTCTATAGAATAATGAAAGTTTGAGCGAAAATAAATGAAATTTCATTAAATTTTCTACTTAATTTTCAATTAAATTCTATAGATTTCTATTTCTTAACGAAACGGCAGCAGGGGCGCATCGTATCAAGTGGCGGTGGGCTGATGCGCAATTATTAAGCAGAAAGGCGGTACAGAAATGCAAGTCGAAATAGCATACCTCATAAGTATAGTATCTTTGGCATTTTCCGTCTTTTTCGGGTTGAAAAGTAGCAAGCATACAGACACAAAGGATATTGAGGAGCGTGTGAAGGATAACACCAGAATCAATATGAAACTGGATGCTATCGCAGGAACAACACAGGAAATAAAGTCGGAAATATCCACAATGAGAGAAGAAATCAATAAGCACAATGATAAGATTATCAAGTTGGAGCAGAGCCTTAAATCTGCACATCATAGGCTTGATACTCTTGAGGAACGAATGAATCATGAGTAGGTGGTTTCAAATGCTCGATATTAACAGACAAAAGATGTTCTATGCAAAGCAAATCGGTCAAGTCCCTGTCTATGATACGGACGAGGATGGGAATTTGAAATACATCACTGTGGACGGAAACAAAGTACCGATAGAAACAGGGGAATACACAATGGGATACGGTGTGCCTATACCCTTCCATTCCTCCATAAGCAACAAATTGAGCGAATCTCTTATTAAGGAGTTTGGTGTTGATAATTCAACAAATTTCGTTCAGATTGTCGATGACAAGGGAAAACTTCCTTTGTCTGTCGGGGACTTGGTGTGGAAGAAATCAGCGGTGCAGTATAAAGCGGCAATGGTCGATAAGACAAGCTGCGACTACATCGTCAAAGGCGTTGCAGATGAAGGTCTGACGGTTGATTTGTTTCTTTTGCAAAAGAATGTAAAGTAGGTGCAACATGGAAAATAAAACTGTAAATGTTCTTGGAGAGAAGTATTCAATTATGTTTGTGGACGAATATCCAGAACTATTTTCTGATTTTGAGGAAACGTCAGATGCCTTGTGCAATTTCTATGACAAAGTGATTTATGTATTAAATCCAAAAGAAAAAGACCTAACGGAAAATGGGAAAATGAACTTAAACAAAAAGAAACTTAGGCATGAGATAGTCCATGCCTTTCTTTTTGAAAGTGGTTTATCTTCCAATACGCATGGGATTTATGGTGCATGGGCTGAGAATGAAGAAATGGTTGACTGGATTGCAATACAGTCTCCAAAAATATTTAAAGTGTTCCAAGAACTTGAAATTTTGTAGGTGGTTCTATGTCGAAGAAAATATCAATCAATATCATATCCAATAAGTCCATCCAGAACGCCGCAAAAGAGGTTGAGAGCTACGCTTACGAATTGACTGATAAATGTAATGAATTGGCGAAAAAACTCGCTCAAGTGGGCGTACAGACCGCCCAAATGAAGGTTGCTCAATACGATGCTGTTTATACAGGAGAACTTCTTAGCAGTATCAATTATGAGCAAGGAGCGGTCATCAAAAAAGGTGCAACATGGATTGTATACACTGGCTGTCCTTGGGCAAAATTTGTTGAGTTTGGTACAGGCATTGTCGGAAAAGAAAAACCGCACAAAGATATTGGCATTGTTGGTTGGAAGTATGATGTAAATGAGCATGGCGAAAAAGGATGGTTCTACTTTCGTGACGGCGAATGGCACTGGACAAAAGGTCTGCCCTCTCGCCCATTCATGTATGAAACCTCCATAGAATTAGCAGAAAAGATTGCAGAGGTTGCAAAGGAGGTGTTTGGTTGAGTGATAATTCATGGGCTTATGACATTGGAACGGTTGTGTTCTCAATCGTAAAGGCGAAAGCCAAGCCAAAATTAGAGCCGAAGTATCCAACTGTATACTTCACAAGTAACGGAAAGAAGTTAAGTGATGCTATTTTCCCTACCGTCTATATTCATCGAATGGCGGCAGCTGAGCGTGGAACGGACCTTGAGGGACTTTCCGTCAACGCAACCTTGGAAACCTTCCAAGTTGATGTATTCACAAACACAAACCAATCGGATGTAGGCAGAATAATGTCTGTTGTAGCAGATGTATTCAAGGAAATGCGGTTCAAGATTATCGCCCTTCCAGAATTTAATGAGGGAGATACATACAGAAGCACCGCAAGATTCCAAAGAATAATCGGAGCAAATGACAGTTTAACGTGATAAAGCCGCAAAGGGCTTTATTTTTTTATGCAAAAATAAAAGGAGGAATGAAATATGGCAACAGGTTTGAAATCCAGAATTATTTATAAAGAAAAAACACCAAGTCCAACAGAAGGTTCTTATTGGGCAGGAACTTATAAACTTTTGTTGAGAGCGAAAGCCATTCCAAGCCCATTTGGTTCTCAGAACATGGTGGATACATCTACACTGGAAGACCTTGTAGAAACACAGGAAATGGGAAGGCGTGCGGCTGGCTCAATGGAGATTTCTGGCGCATTTGAAAAGAAATACAAGGATGACATGGTTTCAAACGAGGGAAAGGAACTGGATTTTTGTATCTTATATGGGACAGATGGCAAGGGTTCAGAAGGAATCTGCGCTTTTATCGGTCAGGAATCTTTTGCTCCCGATGAAGCTACGGATGACCATTTGACAGGAACTGCAACCGTAGCTGTGAAAACGGTTCCCAAGTGGATTGAGGATGATTATGATGTTGCGGTAACAGAAGACGAGAATGGATATCCGACTACAATTACACTGTCAAAAAAATCTTAAGTCAGTCATTGAATATGGAATCGGCTAACATGACTGACTACGATAAGTCCATAGCCGAAATACAGTAAATTAAGAAAAAAGGAGATATGCAAATGAAAAACTTTACCATTAACAGAAAAGTGTATAAGGCAAAAGAATTTGATTTCAACCTTGTTTGCGACTTGGAGGATGAAGGTATTTCTCTTGAAGTCATGCAGGATAAGCCTATGTCCATGATGAGAGCGTATTTCGGTATCTGTGCCGGCATTGGAAGAAATGCGGCTGGGGAAGAAATGCAGAAACACATTGTTTCCGGTGGGAGTCTTGAGGAAATGGCAGAAGCTATGTCTGATGCTATGGAACAGTCTGATTTTTTTCGGGCTGCCAACAAGACAACGGAAGCGGAAACTGCGGAAAATCAGAGCAAAGCGGAATAAGAAAAAAATACAAATCGTTTCGTGAATTGTTGATTGCTGAATGGTTTCCACAGGCATACGCTATCGGGGTTTCGTGGGATGAATTTTGGAGAATAAACCCGAGAATATTGTCTGCGATTGCAGAAGGATACAACCAGCGTGTCAGAAACGCAGATTACATGAATTGGATAAACGGACAATATACGCTCGCCGCCGTTACTGTCGGTGTAGAGCGGAATTTGGCAGGAAATAAGGCGAAAAGCGAGTATATCAAAGAACCCATCCTTTCTGTTAGCGAAAAAAAGCGGAATGCTGAATCAAATGAAGAGATTGCAGTTTTTGAAATGAAAAAAAGGATAATTGCACTTCGCCAATCTGGTTTACCAGAAAGCCCGAAATAGTATTTAGGCGGTAATGGTTAATTCTATTACCGCCTATTCAACGTTAATGGGAAGGTGGTGGAAATGAATAATGAGTGAAATAGATAAACTTGAAATAAAGATTGTTGCGGATGCCGCAGAAGCGGAAAAGTCTGTCAAAAAGTTAAGCGAGTCCATTGAGGGTATCGGGAAAACTGGGGATTCTACAAAGCAAATTCGTGAAATTAAATCTGTTTTGGAGAGCATTAAAACACCAGAAATAGAGATTAACGGCATAAAAGAATTTGCGAAACAAGCAAGGACCATAGCACATAACTTTTCAAAAGCCGCAAAAAGCGCAAAGGAAATCGGTATTGCGTTAAAAGGTGTGAATCTCGGACAACTCACAAAAAAGTCCAAAAAAGAATCTGCGCCTGTTGAAGATTATAGTCATTTGAAGGACATCCCTATTTTTGACATGGGCAAGCAGATTAACGGTGATCCGATACAGGATGCCGCAAAATCCATGTCTGATTTAACGAGCGAAACAAGAAGTGCCGTTTCTGTTGCAGGACAGCTTTCCGCCGCAATGGAACGTGTTTCTGAAAACGCCGCAAAAACAGACAGATTTTCTGGAATAGAAAAGGAGATTTCAAAAAATCTTGGCATGACAGGCGTTCTGGACATTGATAACGGAAAGTTCGCTGAAACTATCGAGGAATCGAAAAGCCTTATCAATGGATTTAGAGTTGACTTAGAAAAACTCGGACTTAGCGAAATTAAGTTTCCAGAAGTCGAAAAGGCAGAACGAGAATTTAAAAATATGGAAAATACGGTTAGAGTTCTGACCGAAACCATAGAAGAATTAAAAGCGTCTGGTGGAAACGCCAAACAGATGAAACCGCTTGAAAAGCAGTTGGAGAGAATAAGCCAAAAATCAAAAATAGCAAATCTTAATCTGAAAGATACTATTGCACTTGCACGTTCTAAAATACCAAATATTCAAGAAGGATTGCAGGAAAAACAGAGTAAAAAAACGCAACGAGAAGGACAAAGGAAACGCTCAAATAAATCTCGTGGGCGTTCATCTGGTGGGCTTTTGGGTCGCTCTGGCGGTGGAAATAGTTTTTCTTTGCCTAAAATGGTCGGTATGTCTGTGTTGTACTCCACTGTATTTCAGCTGATTTCTACCATACAATCTGCATTTACAGAGGGTATGCAGAGTTTAGCACAGTACAGTCAATCGGTAAATGCCAACATTTCCTCTATAATGTCCGCTTTAATGCAGTTGAGAAACGCATTTGCGGCGGCTTTTGAGCCTATTCTTTCGGTTGTTGCACCCTATCTTGCTACATTCATTAGTTGGCTTGCGAAGGCAATCAATATGTTGGGGCAATTCATTGCGGCACTTACAGGCAAAGGGTATGCGGTACAGGCTAAAAAAGTGCAGATGGACTACGCCAAAAGCCTGAAAGATACGGCAAGCGGCGCAGGAAAAGCGGCTAAGGCATTAAAGGAAATGCAGGACTATACGCTTGGATTTGATGAATTGCACATCATAGACACCAAGCAGAACGATAGCGGCGGTGCGGATGGAGGTGCAGGCGGCGGTGCAGGAGACCTTCTCCCTACCGATATGTTTGAAACTGTCGAGATTGATTCCAAGATACAGGATTTAGCAAAACGGTTCAAAGAGCTGCTGCCGTTGATTACATCTATTGCGGCAGGGTTGGCGGCTTGGAAAATTGCAATGGGATTGTTCAAACAACTTGCAGAACTGAAAAAGAAATTACAGGAATTGCAAGTATTGAGCAAACTAAATGTTGCGATGAATGGACTTGGTACAGTCTTAGCGAATGTTGGGCTTATCCTATCCAATTTAATGAAGGTTGCACCTACAATCCTTGGATGGTCTATTGTTATCGGCATTATCGTTGGGCGGTTTGTGTACCTATACCAAACGTCAGAATCGTTTAGGAAAGGTCTTGAAAGAACGAAGGAAATATTTAAGGGTATTTTGACAGTTGTCGGAGATGTATTCAAGGCGGTTGGAAAGGTTCTTTATGATATTGGTTCTGGAATATGGAATTATTTGATTAAGCCGTTCCTTGAATTTATTGGAATTGATACATCCAGAATCGAAGAAGAATTTGCAAATTTTTTCAGAATGATAAAGGATTGGCTCGGAAAGCTTGATATAGATTTCGGAGACTTAGGAATCACTATTGCAGGACTTGCCCTTCTGTTTATTCCTGGCGGTCAGTTGTTCGGCGGTGCGTTGTTAGCTTTTGAGGGAATATCTGTTGCTTTGCGTGCATTAGGCGGAGTAAGTGATGAAACGTGGGAATCCATCAAGACGAAAGCTGTTGAAGTATGGAACTCTATTAAAAATTTCTTCAAAACAACATGGGATGAAATTGTAAACTACTATCCAGAGAAATGGAATGAGGTAAAAACTTCAACCGCTGAATTGTGGGAATCTGTCAAAACAACTATTTCTGAAAAATGGACTGCAATTAAAGACTTCTTCACAAAAACAATACCACAGATTGTAAGTGATATTGTCAAATGGTTCTCTGAAATGCCGAGCAAAGTCGGTGCCGCTATCTCGGTATTCTTTACGGAGACAATACCGAATTGGGCTACGAGTGCATACAACACATTCAGCGAGAAGGTAAACAATATCGTTACCAGTGTTGCCACTTGGTTCGCGGAACTTCCGCAGAAGATTTACGAGAAAATAATTCTGTTCCTTGAGAAAATTACTCTTTGGAAAGATAAGTCAATCGAAAAGGTAAACACAGAAGTACCGAAAATCTTGAATAAGGTTGCTGAATGGTTCGGGAAACTTCCGCAGAAAATCATGGAAGAATTGAGAAAAACCATAGAAAGCATTAAGAGTATTGGCGGCTTTATACTGGATGGCATTTTGGAGGGTGCAAGTAATTTCGGAAATAAGGTTGGCGGCTTTGTGAAAAAACTGCTTGAAAAAGTAAACAAAGAAGCCGAAATCCACTCCCCTTCCAGATTGTTTAAGCGCGAAACAGGCGTTTGGGTTGGCGCAGGCATCATAGAAGGTATGGAAGAATCCGTCAAGGGCGCAGGCAGTGTTATTGATGAAATCGTAGACAAGGTTTCTGGCGGTGGCAGCCTTGCACCTGTTGTATCGGTTGAAGCACCAGATATTTCACAATGGGATGCGACATGGGCTACATTGAGAGAAAACTTTGCTGTGCTAAAGGAAGATATCATTTCAAGTTTGAATACACTCTATTCAACCATAAGTGATATGACAACGAATTTCGGTACGGTTTCCAAGGCACAGATAACGGCGTATCTGCTGAAAGTTTACGATAACATTTACAACACGTTTGATGCTATCAGACAGACCTTGCAGCAAGTATCTGACGAGGTTACAAGGATGCTGAACCAGATGGTTTCGGACGCAAACTCACTGGCAGGATTGACTGGTAAAAAATACAGTCATGTCGGCGGCTACACCATGCAACAGGCGCAGCGGTTCAACATAGAAATGTTTGCGAATGGTGGTTTCCCTCGGTCTGGCGAACTGTTTGTTGCAAGAGAGGCAGGAGCAGAAATGGTCGGCAGTATTGGCAGCAAAACAGCCGTTGCAAACAATGACCAGATAGAACGTGCCATTTTTAATGCCGTTTTAACAGCTATGTCACAGGCAATGGCAAACGGCAGCAGTCAGCCAATCGAACTGAACCAGAAGATTGAACTGGATGGAGATGTTATTTATAACAATCAGCAGAGAGTATCCGCAAGACGAGGTATTAACTTTGGTCTTGGCGCATTTCAAAGGTAGGTGGTTTTTGTGGCAGTAATCAAATATAACGGCATAGAAATCACCTGCCCTTCTGTGCAAGAATACGAAGGTCAGCAGTTAGTTGACAGCGGCAGAAATGCAAACGGCGTTGTGGTGGCTCAAAAAATAAACCGCCGCCAAGTGAAACTGAATTTAGAATGGAAGGTTATTTATCCAAAGGATTTGCAGAAGATTTTGGAGTTGATTGAAACCCTCATAGGTAAAGTAACCTATTATGACCCAAAGGAAGGGAAATTCATCACAAGGGAAATGTATTGGGGAGATTATTCCGTTTCTACATATTGGGTGTCCGAGAACGGCACACCGAAAATGTTTACAGGATTAAAGGCTTCTCTTATCGACACAGGGAAATAGCGGGGCGGTGGTTTTATGTATCCAGTAACAGCAAAATGGAAAGAAGAAACAGAGCAAACGCTCCGCAATCCTTCTTATGTGAGAATTGTATTTGGCGTTACAGACCCAGATGCGCCGAGGTTAAGCAGACCGACAGATAATGGACATTTACCGTACAGTGATATTGATAGCGTGGATGTTGGGACAACTGCCCCATCCACATATCAAACCATGGAACGTAACCGCTTTGTGCTGGATGGAAAGAATCCGTTGCCAAGAGAAGTAAACCCGATTTATCAAGGGTTTGTCGGTACGGAAATCAGTGACGATGCAGGGATATACGCTATACAGCCATTCGTAACGGTTGCGTTTGATGACTATGTGCAGTTTGCGGGGCTAACCTTTCAGTTTGACGAAAGTATGGGGGACTATCCGAGTAGTTTTCGTATCTTGGCGAAAAAGGATGGTGTTTCCGTTTTTGACAAAACATTTTCGCCAGATACGCCATATTGGGAAATGTCCGAGCATATTCCGATTTGCAACGAAACACAGTTCTTTTGGATAAAATCAAGCATACCGCACCGCAGGGCAAGGTTGCTTTCTTTGATTTATGGTCTGGTAAGTAGATTGACTACCGATGATATTACAAGCTGCTCCTCCACAAAAGAGATTGACCTCTTGACCTCTAAAATTCCAAAGCAGGAATTTGAATTTACGTTGATTGATATGCAAAGAAGATATGACCCAGAGAATCCGCAGGGCGTTTGGGAGTATTTGGAAAGCAGACAACCTGTCAATTACCAGTACGGCTATGAATTGTCGGACGGCTCTGTTGAGTGGATACCTTGGGGACTGTCCTATTCCTCTGGTGACTTTGAAGTATCCAAGCAAGGTATTGTTGCAGAGGTCAGCATAAAGTGTGTCGGGTTGGCAGACCATTTGACAATGACCTATGATGAGGGCGTTTATTCCCCTTCTGGTCGCAGTTTGTTTGACCTTGCAACCGATGTTATGAGGTTTGCGGGATTTGAAAATACAATTCAGCTTGATAACGCATTGAAGGATATTTATACGCACAATCCCCTACCCTCCTCCAAAGTGAATGAGTGCTTGCAGCTGATAGCTAATGCAGGGCGTTGTATCATGAACCATAGTAGAGGCGGCTATATTCAAATCCTTAGAGAAAGCGCAGAAACAACTGGGTTTGAAATGAACTTCGACAAAATGACGGATACGCCAACAACAACAAAGATACCGCCCCTTCGCAACCTATCAGTCGAGTATAACTCCATCAAGGTAAATCCCGAATTGACGGCGGCGGTAAATGCTGTTGAAATATCAGCCCCTACCGCACACGAGTACACATTTACCCACCAAGCCTTTACAAATCAGAAGGTGGAAGTAAGTAGCGGCTTGTCTATTGTCGGCACGCCGAAATACTACGCCTACAAAACCGTAGTAACGCTTAAGGGGAACGGTACGGTAACGGTCAATGGAAATAGCCTAACCGAAAACAAAATCGAATACAAGGCAAAATACAGTGATGTAGGCGAGGATTTGAGCGGAGTGAGCAACTCTCTGATTGACAATAGGGAAGATGCTGTTGCATACGCAAATTGGGTGGCGGCGGTAACGCTACGCAGAAACACTTACACTGCACAGGACAGGGGCTATCCAGAGTTAGATGTTGGGGACACAGTAAGCCTTACAAGCAACTTTGCGAATCAAACGCCTGTCACTATGGTTCAGCAGAAATTGTCCTATAATGGCTCAATTAAGGGCGAGTGCCAATATATTATTGGGGGTGGTGGATGATGACTTGGATAACACCTATCTTTGACAGAATCGTTGAGGATACCGTAAGCGCAAGAATAAATCAAGGAAATGCAGAAAACAACAAAGGTGCGTTAAACTACCAAGACTTGAACCGCATTGAAGGAAACCATAAGGAATTGATGAAATGGCTCACAGGCGGCGGCTATTATCTTCCTCGTTCATATAGGGACTACAAAGAATTTAACGGCAAAACGTACACAGATTGGCAGGAAGAAAACATACCTTGGCTATCTGAAATCAACCGTATCCGAGCGAATTATACCGCATTGGTGCGGTTGTTTTTGGTTGGCTTGGATTTACCTGTATTTGCGGAAAGTGATTACCTTGATTGGCAGGAAGTTAACGATTGGGAACGAGTTGCCGCAGTCGGAAAGGAAATGACAGAAAACATGAAGCAGGAATATATCCCCTGCGGAACGATAAATAGCGGAGGTGCAAGGCTATTATGAAGGATTTTTTAGATAGAATCCCGACACAGGCAGGGCGGAGAAAAATCACCCATGCGGACGGGACAAGCGAATATGTAACGGTTGAAATGGCGGACGAACCATCCGTAGAGGGTACACCATTAAACAGAGAAGCCCTCATGAATGTGCAGGGGTTTTCAAGTGAAGATACTACTATTAGTACATCTGGTAATGTCACTACAGTTACAATAACTCACAGTGATGGTGGAAAAACTGTTACAACAATTACAAAGAATTCTGATACATTAACTACTGTAGTATCTAAGTATACTGGACCTTCCGGTAACGTAATCACGAAAACTACTACAATAGATACTAGTAGCTCAGTAACAAGGATTGGAGGTGTTGTATCATGAGTTGGGACGTAGGCGCATGGGTGATTGCTACAGTTAATTCAGTATTAGGTACTCTAATTAAAACGCACGGCACACAGACCTTTACATCAGATGACACATTTACTGTTCCCGATGGCGTGACAAAGATTTTGATTACTGCTTGTGGCGGCGGTGCAAGTTGCAATCGAGGTAGCAGTTCAACCGAAGCTGCGGGCGGTCAGGGCGGTGCTTGTATTTTCAAAAAAGCATTTAAGGTAACTCCTGGACAAAAAATTCCAATTACAATTGGCAGGGGAGGTATTTATGAAAGCATAAAAGGAGGTGTAGCGGGTAATCCTACTGTTGTGGGTAACCTTGTAACGCTACCCGGCGGTGCACGTGGCAGTACTCTATATTCTAATATTCCTTCTCGTACACATGTAGATGGCGGAGGTATAGGCGGATGGGGTAGCGTAGCAACTGCGGGTTCTTTTGGCTCGGATGGGCTTATTGGAAAAGGCGGGCATACAAACGCGCATGCAGAGAATAATCATGGCGGAGGTGGCGGTTCATTGGGTGATGGTGCAGTTCCCGGTGATTCTAGGTACACCGATTGTTACGGTATACCAGCTGGTTATGGTGGCGGAGGTGCGTATACACCATATGGCGGAACTGAGCAAGCAAAAGTGCAAAATGGAGGAGATGGCATTGTTATTATCGAATGGTGAGGTGAGAATATGAAAACTTATGCAATGATTTTACAAAACAGAGTGATTGACGTTCTGAAAGACAGGGAAACAGAACCCTACTATCCACCCGACCCATCTGGCAATCCTGTGACTGCTATTCCTTGTGACGATACTGTTACGCTTGGTATGATTTATGATTCTGAAACAGGTACGTTTTCGGAATACACACCACCCGAACCAGAACCCATGCCCGAACCACAACCAACCCAGCTTGACCGCATTGAGGAGCAGTTAAACGCCCTTACTGCGGACAGCGTGACAATAGAGAAATTAAATGCGGCAATCAGTGAAGGGGTGAATGAGGTATGATGGAAACGATTAAGCACATGGCGAAGCTGGCGGCGCAGGCGGTGCAGGAGAAAGCGGACACTATGACAGGAACGGAATTAAACGCTGAGGACAGGTTTATTCCTGATTTTCAGACAGCGAAAGAAAAAGAAAATATGCTCAATCGCCCTGTCGGGTTTATCTGTAAGAGTACCGCAGAGCGCGTGGTAAAGCTGTTACAGGTCTATGACAGCAGTATTTATACCGCTGAGCCAGAGGAACTGCCTGCACAGTGGGGGTTCGTATGGAGTGACAACCCCGAAAAGGCGAAGCCGTTTATCGCGCTCGCAACGTCCCCTTACATGAAGGGAAATTGCTGCACGGAGGATGGCGCGGTGTATCGTTCTCTTATCGATAATAATACATGGAGCCCGACAGAATACCCTAGCGGATGGGAAAAGGTAGAAGCATAAAGGAGGCTTGATGAAATGAGACAGATTACATTCTTAATGGAAAACTGGTACTTAGTGGTGGCACTTCTGGCGGTTGCCTGCGTGATTGGTATGTGTATCGGCAGATTTCTGAATATGCCCACCGAAACACAGCGCGTCAAAGTGAAACAATGGCTGTTATGGGCGGTTATGCAGGCGGAAAAGGAATTGGGCGGCGGCACTGGAAAATTGAAACTGCGCCGCGCCTATGATTTGTTTGTGCAGAGATTCCCTGCTATTGCTATAGCGGTATCATTCGATACCTTCTCTGCGTGGGTGGATGAAGCACTGGAAGAAATGCGAAAAATGCTGAAAGAAAACAAGGCGGTCAAGGAAATTGTAAAGGGATGATTACATGGCGAAAAAAATGAACGCCGAAAAATGGGAAAGAAAAGATATTTCAATGAAGAAACAATGCGATACTATTACGCTTAACGGAGGTGATGGCAAATGGCAAAAATGACTGGAAAAGAACTGGTAAAGTTTTGTAGAAGCAAGGTCGGCACTGCCTATGTCTGAGTTTACGGTATGAAAGGCTCTGTAATGACAGAAGCAAACTACAACTATCTGAAAAACAAATATGGCAATATGGTATGGAACAGCGACCGAAAGAAAATCGGCAAGGTTTGTGTAGACTGCTCTGGTCTGATTTCGTGGGCGTGCGGCGTGAAACTTGGTAGTACCCAATGGAAAGAACGAGCAAAAAGCGTAAACCCTATTTCTACCATCGAAAAAGCACCCATCGGGGCATTGGTATGGATGAAGGGGCATATCGGTGTTTACACTGGCATGAAGAACGGCTACCCCTACTACATAGCAGCTGACGGTTCGGCTTACGGTGTGCGTGAAGTCCCTCTGCGGTGCAACAAATTCACACATTGGTTGCTTGTAAATGATGTTTTCGACTACGGAACGGAGGATGAAGAAGTGGTAGAGAAGTGCAAGGTTATTATTGATGGAAAGGAACACATAGCGGAACGGATTTTGAAGGACGGGACAAATTATATCAAAATTCGTGATGTTGCGGATGCCATCGGGTACAATATCACAAGCAGGGGGAGTATTGCTGTGCTGACGAAAAAATAACCGTTTACTTTGGTTCACGAAAATGCTATAATAACAGTACACCCTTTCGTAGATGTTCCAATCATAAGCTACGCAAAAATTGGGAGTATATCAATTTCGGTATACTCCCTTTTTTTATGCCGTTTTGCGAATTTCCCCGACCATCATATCTACCATATCGAACACTTCATCCCCATAAGTAGCCACAAAGTCACATAAAAATTCCTCTTGTTCTAATGGGATGTGTATGTCATAGGACATACAGACTGCATGGCATAATTCGTGTATAAGTACCTTCCTCTTAAAGCCGTCTACAAGCCGATTTGAAAGGCAAATACAGTGAGTGGTGTTATCGGTCACACCAACCGTAAAACTCCCGTCAGAACGCCGCAGACAGTCAGAGGATGGCATAACGGAAACAACGCTCCACTTTACGCCGTTTATCTCAAACACCATTTCGTTAGCACCCCCAATTTAAAAAAAGATAGGGGTGTTTTCCCCCTATCCGTTTTATATCAGCCGATTTTCTGCAAAAGTGTTGTCATTTTAGCCTTCAAAAGAGTACGTTCTTCTGGTGTCATATCCGAAAGAATCTCTGTCACATCACCAGAAAGCTCCTTCATGTATGCTTCAAGGTCGCGCATCTTTTGCTCTTTATCAGCCTGAGAATTGCCCTTGTGCATTTCCTTACTTTCTGTGTAGTGGCGTTTTGCCTTATCGTAGCCGCTCATCGTGGGTTCGGTATAATACATTCTACCGCCCATACGGTCTAAATCTCTGCCACGCTCCGCATCACTCTTGCTATCCCATTCGTGATACATATCGGGTGTCTGGAAGTAATAAGGCGGTTCTGTATAGCCTCTGCGTGTTCCTCTGCCCTTTGGTGCAAATCGACCGTCAGCGTATCTGTAATGGTCATAGAAACGCCTGTCTCCGTCCTCGTAGTATTCGGATTTCAACCGTCTAAGGATTTCCTTATCTTCTTCTTCATCCTCTTTCTCTGCTTTCTGCATAGCTTTTGTAATGACCGCTTTATATTCGGCATCGTTTAAGTCTTTAATCATATCGACAACCTGACCCATTTCGGCGGTATCAACACATTCCAGACCTTTTTCCATTTCGGACCATGCCTTTTCGCAAAGACACTCAATCATTTTGTGCATTCTCTCAATGTGCATAAATTATTCACCTCCGTCCGCTGCTTCTCCGTTAATAGCAGATAATCTGTTATCTGGCGTACAGCAGGGTTCCCCTATCATTCTGAACAATCCAGAATTGTTCGTTGTCTCAACTACGGTTTTGTATCTGGTTCTTGTTCTCAATCCAGATGCTACAACCTGTCTGCAATTACGCTTCATAAACGGATACTGCACAGTACCGCCGCCAATCGTAATAAAAACAGGAGCATTGATTGTAGTGGTATCGGGGATTTTTTGAGCCACCACAATACAAACTTTTCGGCAGTCTGCATAACTGCCGGCGGGTAAATCTATAACCAGATTTCCACCTGTAAAATTCACTGACTGCGACATAATGAAATTATCGCAAAGTCGGCATACGTTTTTGCAAGCCATAAAATAACACCTCCTAAAAAAATAAGGGTAGACTTCTGCCTACCCTCTTTGTATCAACCACTGTGGGCGAAGTCTGATTTAATATCAGATAGTATTTTGAGTATTTCCTTCTGGTCTTTCATTATCTTATCCAGATAATACCCATCCTGCCTATGCAATTCTTTCAGTAGTGTATCGTTCGATACTTGCTGACACGTTACAAACTGTAAAAACACAGACAGGACGGTAAGCATATCTAAGTAAGATAACCCTTTATTTTGGTTGTCTGTCATCAGCAACCACAACCGCAACCGTTACCATATCCAGAATAAGGATAAGGTGCAGGAACGCTATACGCAGGGACGGGCATAGGATTGATTCTTCTAATCAATTCCGCTGTCTGTGCCTCCTGATTTGCCGTAATGTATGCGTTCTGTGCAGACTGGGATGCAGCAAGCTCCAGTTTCTGAACCTTGTCTCTCAAATCCGCATTTTCCTTAGCACACAGGTAGTCAAGGATTGCTCTTGTTCCTGCGTTCTGGTTGTCTATAATGTCACGGGTATTTGTGTTCATTGTGTTCTGCAATGCACAAGTATCCTGCGCCATGTCGTATCTTACCTGTGCGATTGCTTCTCTGTTCTGGCAGCAACAATCCGCAAGCTGTGCCTGCAATGCGTTATGACCCTGCATCAGAGCCACGTTAGTTGTATTAAACCCCTGCTGTGTCTGGTATCCAAGATTGCAGATAGCGTTATCAACACTATGGAAACCGTTCATCAGAGTTGTGTTCTGTGCATAGAAACCATCACACATACCGTTGGAGATACCATCCAGTTTGCCAATGATAGACTGTGTATCAAAGCCTCTCTGAATATCCGCCTGTGTGGCTGCCGTTGCTACATAGCCGCCGCCATTACCGCCGAAACCGCCGAAACCGTTATTGCCCCAACCGAAAAGCAGAGCGAAAACTACGATTATCCACAGCCAGCCGCCATCGCTAAAAGCACCGTCATTGCCATAACCGCCTGTTGCCGGCATTACAGGCATAGTAAAAGGTGTATTGTTTGTAGAGTTGAACATATTAGATTCCTCCTTTTGATTGATTATTTTTTATTCATAAAGAGGCACCAAGGTTTTTGCGCGCAACCTCTAATATGTCTTACATTCCAAACTTATCTTTCATTTGTTGAATCATTTCGTCAGGGTTTACCCCTTTCTCTTTGCAGAGGTTTCTTGCCATCTGCTCTACGCCTTTGACATCCCCATTCTGCATCATGTCAATGGCATTTTTCGCCATGGGGTTTCCCATCACTTGACTATTGTTCATCATGCTTTGTAAAAACTGTTGCGGATTCTTTATGCCGCTAAATAATTGAAACAAGTTTTTCATTCTGCATCAGCCTTTCTCTTTGTCGATTGTGCGCTTGATTTTGGCGCAGTTTTATTTATGGAAACCTCCAACTGTTCTAATCTTTCCGACAGTTCATCAAACCTATCCATAAAAGCCGAAACCGTACCGTCCGACAAGTCAATTTTCAAATTCTCTTTGTTTTGGATTTCGTTTTGAGGAACAGTCTCATTTATCGGCTTGAAGATTACGGTTTTAATCGTTCCGTCAGCGTTCCAAGACTTAGCAAATATTGCACTCATATCCTGCATCGGAAAGAACGCCGCCGAACCATCCATAGGCACATCATTTGCCGTTATCATTTCCACAGACTGCACCACGCGCCCATTTACGCCACGCGGCATCTGCTGTTGAAGCTGATTTACTGGCTGCACCTGTTCTATCTGCGGTTGCTGCATCCGCGTCTGTTGAAAGTATGGATTGTACCCATACTGCGGATATGCTTGCTGGATATTATAGTTCATGCTCTGATAAGGATTTGGTTGCATAGTCGATTCCCTCCTTCTCTAAAACCTCCTGCACCGCCCGAACCATAACGGACTGATAAGTAAGAGGTATCTTCATTACATCTTCACGACTGAAAATTTTCTCTAGGACTTCATCTGAAAACATTTCCATCAACCTCCTTCTACCTATATTTTCGCATAAAAAAAGAGCCAAAAGTGTCATCTTTCGCTCAACTTTCTGTCATATATTTTTTTGTTTTGTATGGGGCTTTTCTACACCAATTCTACACCACTACACCAATTTTACACCATTTTTCTAAAAATTATTCATTGGTTTTGAAAAGTTATTCAATGTTTATCTTTTTTGTATGAATTACTCAAAACCATTGAAAATAAAGTTATTAACAATGTTTTTAAAGTTATAGCAAGATATTTTCATTTTGAATAAAAATTTCAATATCATTTCATTCCCAAAATGTATATACTTATTAAAAACATTGATAAAACAAGGTGTTCTATATGTATTTTTTATTTCTACACCAATTTCTACACCAATTTTAAGTTTTTTTCTATTGCTTCGATTTCCTCCAGTTTGGATTCATCCGTTACATGAACATACAAATTCATCGTCATTTCAATTTTGCTATGACCTAGGATTGCTTGCAGCGTTTTAGGGCGCATGCCACTTTCTATACATCTCGTAGCGAATGTGTGCCTTAGCAAGTGAATTGAGAACTTTCTCATTCCCAATCTATTGCAAATAGCATATATTCCTTGATTATACGCTGACTTTTGAATTAGATTTCCGTTTTTGTTCAGAAAAATATAATCTGCATACTGGATTGGAATAATTTTGTTTTGAGAATTCTTCTCTTTTTGACTATATAAAATATTGACAGCTTCTTTTGTAAGCGGTATCTCCCGATGCCCGCTTTTTGTCTTTGGTTCTCCGATTACAAACCCTTGTTTCGCGACCTCCGATGCGCTTCTCTGTATTTTTATTTTTCGATTTTTAAAATCTACATCAGACCACTTTAACGCAATCAATTCTCCAACCCGAATCCCGGTTTGCAGCACAAACGCATATCCATTATAAAATGATGATTTTTCTGATTCTTTTAAGAAAGTTTTTTGCTCATCAACAGTTAGTGCTTCTCGCGCTTCTGTTTTTTTACCACCAGTTGCTTTCACATTCCTTCTTACAGGATTTCTTTCTATTAAATAATTTTCGACAGCACATTCAAAAACACTCCACATTAAATCTCTATGCACCTTAATGGTAGATGTCTTATGCCCCTCATTCATCATATTTAGTACTTTCTGACAATGAATCGGCTTTACGTCTTTTAATTCCATATTCCCAATAATTGGAGAAATAGAAAAGCTCCACATACTTCTGTAGTTTCTTTCTGTTATAATTCTTATGCTATCTCCCTTTACTTCATTTATCCAGTAGTCAAACCACGCATCGACTGTTGGAGAGTCAGAAAAGAACACATCACCATGTTCATCCTCAAACTGCGCATCTGCCATCCATGCCCTGCACTCCTGCAACTTATGAAAGTATTTCTGTTTTCGTTTTCCAGATTTTGTTGTAAAACGTCCTGTATACATTCCGTCTTTCCGTTGGCTGATACCAACGCCTAATTCTTTACCTCTAAGGTCTTTTCCCATCGTTACACACCCTTTCATTTTGAGAAAAGCCCCATACAGCGTCATATTACCATACAGGGCTAATTTCTGTCTATATCTCAACAGTATTTTCAATAAACTTGTCAAATTCCTTTCGCTTAATGAGCTTTCTGTTCCCGTTTGTAAGGGCGAAAGTGCATCTTGGGTTATTCGCAAGTTTTCTGAGCGTTGCCGTTCCGATATTGCTATAGGCGGACGCTTCATCAATCGTCATTGTAACTTTCTGCCAAATCGGTACTTCTGGTTTCGACATATCCTCAATCCTTTCTATTTTCTTATAAATCTTCCTCAAAATGCGATTCACCGTAGATGATGATATTTTCATCGTGTCCGCTATATAATCAATAGGGGAACCGTTACTGGACAGTTGAAATACCATCATCTCATCCTCGGTAAAATTGGCGTTCTCGATAATTTTTCGCAATTCTGGCTTTGTCAAATCTCGCAAAGCCACTTAGGAATACCTCCTTTATGTATTCTCGTTAGACCAAAGCAATTTCTTATTCCCTTTCTTATCGGTCTGGAAAATAGTATCCTCTGTCATTTCTATTCCGATTTCAGCCTTTACTACTTCTTCGATATCATCAAGCGAAAGATGCTTGTCACCGACATCTGCCCATAATTCTTCAAAGGCAACTAACGCTTTGGCGCATCGTTCTGAACCGAACCCGAATTTATCATGCAGAACCAACAGCATAACCAGTTCCATTTGAGAAGAAAGCCCTCTATCAATGATTTTCTGCATATTTTCAATAGCTTCTGTCTTTGCTTCTTCAATGATTCTTTTTTGCTTCTGATACCGTTTTTTCTTTTCAATCTGATTCAGATTCATCTTTCACACCACCCTCGCAAACCGCAGAAATAAATTTGTCTACCCTTTTCTGCACTTCTGGCGGCAGGTTTTCATAGAAGTTAATTTCTTTTGGTTGGTATTCGCATCTTACTTTCATTCTCTCCATAGCCTTGATGGCAAGAAATGCACCGTTGATAGCTACATGATACGCAGCAGGCAATCCGCTTTCCTCGTCACGCGCGTCATGGTCTTTTTGGTAAGTAATCGTATGCCGCAGCAGAGCAGCTAACAATCTATCATCGGAAATATTGCGCCATGATTCGATACCTTCAAGACCGTATTTCTCAACAGCAAATTCACGCACTCTTGCTAATGGCTCTAAAATCTCCAATGGTACAAGGTTGAGCTGCGCTTTTCCTTCATCGGATTTTACGATTGGCGTTTTCATAAATTTTCCTCCGTTCTGGTTTTTATCAGATACTCATTGCTTTTATCTTTTCCAATTCTGCATGAACGGTGTCCATAACAGAATCATCCACTACTCGTTCTTTCTTCTCCCTGCCCTCAATCAACAACTTGCTTTTTTCGTCAAACGCATTAGAAAGCTGTTTAATTCTATCCTGCATTTCTATTCTGGCAGGATTTTCATTATTAGAAAGCAAATTCTGTGCTTCTGTTGGCAACTTTGCACTCTCATCTTTCTGCATCAGCACCAGCCTATATGACCTCTGAAAATTACTCATGACCACTGTCTCGTTATAATCTTCATCCGTAGCCCAAATATGTAACTGCTCTGGCGTTCCGATTGCACGTTGAATGATTGTAGGAAGTTTCAAAAATTCCTCGGTATATCTGTATCCGCTATTTCTTATTGCCTTGCTAACCAAAGCCCACGCTTCCATTTCGTTCAATTCCTGCGGCTTGCTGACAGAATGAACCATGTCAACCAACTGCCCTATTGTCGGTGCAAATCCGCTTGTGTCGGACAGGACATAGGACTTCAATGCAACGGAAATTTGCTGATATGTATAATCTGCAAGCATCATTTCCCAAACCTCTGTTGTCTCTACGATATTCTTTGGTCTGAAATTCTGAAAACAGTTATACATGATATACAAAATTTTCTTTGTTTCCTCTTTTGTCAACGAATCACACCCCCTAAAAATTCCAGTTTACATCACTACTGGAAGACTTCCCAATTTTCTCCCAAACAATACCTTGATAGCCGCTTGAAATGCTTTCGTTTATTGCTGTTGACACCGCCGTATCTCCGTACTGTGTTGACTTTTCCGACACTGTTTTTAAAAGTGTCCGCAGACCTCTTTCTTTGTACTTGAAATTTCTTTCTCCCTTGTATGCAATCCAATCCTGCACCGATTCCAGAAGATAATCGGAAATAGCAAACTCGGAAACCATATCATTCAGCATATCCGCATAGGACACTTTCTTTTCGGAAACGGAAGAAATACTTTTCGGCTCTTCTTCCATCTGGCAATTATCCGCACCGTCCCTGACTTTATTTACCGTATCCATAACGTACCTCCTAAAATCATCTGACTTAATATGCTTTGCCACATTCTCAACTCCTGCAAGCGTTTTCTCTGACTTGCTCCAGTTGTACTTATGCCAATTCAGAATCAGCACTTCCTTTGTTTCTGCGCAGTACCGAATCACGCCATGCACATTTTCAAAGCGGCTAATCAATCTTGAAATTGTATCCTTCGTGTATCCTGTATGGTGTGACATTTGATTAAAACTGACCTCGTAGCAACCGCAGATGTTCGTCTGTGGGTTTGTCAGAAGATAAGCATAGAAATACTTATCCTCTGGTGTGAAATCGTCCTCGACCTTGCTGTCCGTCCAAAACGATATATGTAAATTCCTGTATATTGCCATAAACAACACCCTACTCTTGTTTACTGTTTATTTTCTGCTCGTATTCTTTCTTCTCTTTTTCTGTTTTTTCCTCGCAATTATCACAACGAATGGTAGGCGCATTTTCAATCGCACTTGCGACCATTGCAGGATAAAAGCCTTTCTCTTTTATCAGCACTTCTTTCAAGGCGTTTGCGTCAATTAGTCTTACTTCTCGTTCTTCCTTAATTGCTTCTTCCTTTGTCAATTTTTCAGTCATATCACAGTCCTCCCATTTTATACGTTTATTATTAGATGACCTTTTATACTCATCCCGGCTGTTCCGTTATTAACGTATGAATCATACATAAATGCAGTGGTTTTACGCAAATCATTCATCTTCCACATACTTGTCCCAAGCCTCACTAAGCATTTTGGCTCCATCCTCATCATCTGTAACAATAATTGTGTATTTGCCAGCCTTGGCTGATATAAATCCTGCGTTAGTGTCATTTAAAATCTCTATCAACTTCTCAATCATTTATATGCCTCCGCCTCAATCTCTGTGTTGAATAAAATTGGTTTAATTGCCATTTTGTCTTTCCTCCTTATTTACTCCTTCGGTTTCTCGCACCGTTCAAATTCAATCACCCAAACCCAAGGATTGGCGTTCCATCCGTATCGCTCAATGTCGGATTTCTTGATGGTGCCGTCCCAAGTTTTTTGAAATTCCATCCTTAATGCGTCATGAAAAGCGTCATCACTTATGTATAAGATAGCGTCCTGTGGGGTTGCAATGCCCTCTTTTTCAATATCAATACACCATCCCTCTCCGCATTCCTGCAATCGTTCCGCCCGTACATCCGTAACCCTCAGCCAGATACGTGCGGCTTCTTTTGGCATATGGATTGATGGATGCCATACACAATGAAAATCGTTGTCATCCGCCTTGTAATAATATCTTTCTTTTTCATTCATCCAAGAACCTTTACACCATGTTTCCCGGACATACAGAATGTCTCCCGGTTGGTACGGCAATTTGTAAAATCCTTCGCCGTATCCATCGGCATACACCCCCCTGCAAGATATACAGCCTTTTGGTGTAAACATGGTATACCCCCACATCGCATCATCAGGGATAGCACCTTTCACAATCCGCCGAGTGCAAGTCTTTCGTCCATCCAGAATCGCTTGTACCATTTCTGTATTAAATAAAATCGGTTTAATTGCCATTTTGTCATTCCTCCTCAATCGGTGTGTTCCAACATTTTATACAGTTCGAGATACATCCGTCATCTCTTTTGAGTCCCAATTCGTTTACACACACTTCCGGAGTTCCATCATCCCCCATTAGTGCATTTGGGTAGTGTTCCAAAAACTCTGTCAGTCTTGTTCCCTGCGGATGTTCCTCCGACCATTTTTCTACAATAGAAACTGCAATCTCTGAATACACTCTCTGCAAATCGCCACAACACAAACCAGTTGTATTTTTTTCACTGCCAAGTGGACAATTAGCGCAACGAATACTGCACTTTTTCGTCATTCTATTTTTTTCTTTCAAGAATTTTATTGCGTCCATGTTTATCCCTCCTGTCCCCATTCTTCGTTACACCATTCATCAACGCCCAATTCAAGCCACTGTTGGAAATCGTCCAAAAAGAAATCTTCTAAATTTTCTCTGTTAAAAGTACCTTCTTTCCACTTGGTTCGTTTCCAGTCATTAACAACCTTTTCGATAATACCCATGATAAAGATATCTTGCGCCAGATAACTTTCAAAAATATTCGTGTGGTCTACTGTTTTATTTTCCATTTCTATCACTCCATACAATTCGGGCAGAAATGTTCCCATTCGCCCTCATTCTTTTTGCAATCTCGTATATTACTGGTACGGTCACGCCGTTCCCTGCCTGTTTATATAACTGGCTGTCACTATTTACCAATTCTGCCCTATCGAAATATTCATCCGACCATCCTTGCAGCCGAAAGCATTCTCTCGGTGTTAGCTTGCGGATAGCAATATAGCACTGATATTTTTCGTACCAAATGGAATAAAACGCCATTCCGTCAGGCGTTGAAATCATAACTCCGTGCCGGTCCTGTCCGGTCAGAGTAAACATTGGCTCTCCATTTCCCTTCGTTCTTCTGCCGTTCTGTCTTTTTTCTGCTCTGTCCGGAGTGAGTACAGGAACGCAAATGCCACTTATTTCCTTTCGCCTGTTGCAAATGCCTTTATTGTATCTCGCTTGCAAGCAAAACGCCTTATCATAAGTTTGTATTCCTGCACTTTTTGACATATCGCAAAATACAGGAATAGGGATATATGGACTCAATCCACCGCCATCCATTTTAGAAAGTGTCGGAGAAATACCATCCACATCATATACACGATAACGATTCGGATTGTCTCGTTTTACACTTTTTATATTCCCGATTTGTTTTATTTGAACACTATTTTCTCTGTCTGCTCCTTCGATAGGAAATACTTTTTCGGTACTTCTCCCTCTAAGATGTCCAATAATGAATACTCTTTCTCTGTTTTGTGGGACGTAATCGGCAGAGTTGACAACTTGCCATTCTGCATCGTACCCACTTTCGTCCAGCGCAATGAGAAGTTTAAGGAAGTCCGTTCCCCCATTAACGCTAAGTAGGTTTTTAACGTTTTCAATGAATAGGTATGTGGGTCTATCTTTTTCTTCGAGGTCTTGCACAAGGCGCATAACTCTGAAAAATAAGCTGCTTCTTGCTCCGTCAAAGCCAAGCTGCTTTCCGGCAACGCTGATGTCCTGACAGGGGAATCCGAAACACCAGCAGTCGGCTTTCGGGATGTCCTCGGCGAAAATCCGTCTAATGTCATTTGCATACCATTCTCCATGCCTGTACTCCTCCTTCCCTGCTTCTGCTACTCTTTTGTTTTTCGGCAACGTTCTTATGTACTCTCGCTCCTGTTCTGTCATAAGGTGCATAGCTGTGTATCCGGCTACTGCAAATTTATCAAATTCACAAAATCCCACACACTCATGTCCTGCCAGTTCCATGCCTCTACGGAAACCTCCGATTCCAGAGAAAAAATCAATGAATTTCATAAATCATCCCTTCTTATTCTCGTAAATCTCAATTCCTTTTCCTTTGGCGAAACCGTATTCTTGATTTGCCCCTTTGCTGTTTTCCCATCCGTCCAACATATAAATTGCATCGCAAATATCGAGCAACTCAAAATACATTCTCATGTATTCGCCGCCTTTCCATTCCTGTATTCTTCTATTGCCTCATCAACCCTTTCTTTGCTCCAATCTGCGCTATCCTGTTGGATTTCGCCTAATT
>OKSD01000312.1_pt1 | contig 53622 bp, 64 predicted proteins | sample 1601221 | NCBI WGS metagenome assembly OKSD01 (sample SAMEA3541550, study PRJEB24748) | human gut metagenome | biome: human gut; feature: human-associated habitat; material: faeces | place: China | collected 2012
CGATAGCACCAATAATAAATTCAATGGTACTACATTTTTTTATAAAAGTTTGTTTAACATCATTGACACAAATACAATAACTATCTAATTTATTAGCTTGTCTAATCATAAGCACCCCAACTATAGATATTTTTCCATTATATACATTTGGCCTTCGTTTAATTCCTTTTTGCCATTAGAATATTCGTATCCTAATTTATGATAAAATTCACATCCAGCAATAGATGCAGGGATTACTAATTTTTTAGCAGGAATTGTTAAAGCAAATTTTTCTATTTCGTTAATTAACATTCTACCTATGCCTTGTTTATGGTGAGCCATGTCAACAAATACAGTTAATATCCAATACTCTCCATCATCATTATACCAAGACTTATCAAGACCCGCAGTACCTATAACTTTATCATATTCTAATGCTACAAATACTTTTGTCCTTTTGGAAAAATTCTTTTTAATTTCTTCAGGAGTAAATTCTTTAACAGATTTTCTCACAAATTCTAAGCCATAATCTTTAGAATTTACTTCCAATAAATTTTGTATAATAATCTTTGACATTGCGTCAGCATATTTATTATCATATTCTTTTATTTCTATCATATATTTTGCCTCCTTTTAGTATAAAATCATTCCAGAGCCTAATTCTTCATTAGGTCTTGTAATAAATCCAAATTTTTCATAAAAAGATTCTTTGCCTTTTGATGCACCTAAATAAGTTCTAATATTAGGATTAATCTTTTTATATTCATTTATTTTCTTTAGTAAGTTTTTCATTATACCAGTACCAATATATTTATTTTGATATTCAGGAATTACCATTACATCCTGAATATATAAGAATATAGTTTTATCTCCTATAATTCTTCCATAGCCGATTAATTTGTCATCATCATAAACACATAGTGAATATAAGGTGTTTTTTAAGGCTTCTTCAATTATTAAATTTTTTCTAGTTCCCCAACCTACAGAGTCTGTTAAATAATTAAATTCTTTTGCAGAAGGAACGTGTTCTATGGATCTAATCATATTTTATACTTCCTTTTCTCCTAAATCTTCAGAAAATCTTAATAAATATCCATCAGGATCTTGTATTAAAAATTCTTTATTTCCTAACATTTTATCATCCTGTCTATACCAATTTTCTTGAATATCAAAAGTTATTTTATAATTTGAATTTTTAAAACTATTATATATTTCATCTAGATTTTCTACTTCTAATTGAAAGTTGATACCATTTCCAAAAGGATAGGAAAGGGGAGAAACATCCCATTTATCATTATTAGCAATTTCTTGTAACATAAATTGAATTTCGTCCAAACTTATAAATGCAAATTTATTCTCAGGTCTATCATATTCCACTTTAAATCCAGCAGTTTTATAAAAATTTAAGCTATTTTTTAAATTAGTAACAGATAATTCAGGAATATTTTTACTAAATTCTAAATATTTTGAACTTCTTAATATTTCACTTTCGAAATATTGCTCTTGAAAATCTGTTAGAACTCGTATTTCATTATTTGAAAAAGATTTATTTTCAGGCACAATAATTAATTTATCATCATTATCGTTTAGTCTATGTATTATTGCAATGCATTTACCTTTAAAGGTCTCTATTGGCTCATATATTCCAAGTATGTAACAATCCAATTCTTCTCCATCACCACTTATTGTATTTGGCACATATCCATAATTTACAGGATAAATAAAACCATGTTTAGGATGTTTACTACCTAGAGGTCTGTCAATTGTTACTTTCAAAGTTTTATTTAAAAAATCAATGTTATTCATATTTACATTTTACCTTCTTTCAAGTTCTTTAATTATATCTAATTTTAATACTTTCCAAGTCCTGTTCCATTTTTTAAGAATACTTTAATTTGTGTTATTATGTGAGGAATATTATAATTTCCACCAAATTTATTATTGTTTAACAATTCTTGATTAAGTTCTACCCATTCTAATTTGTTTTTTTCTTCAACTAAATTTACATCATGTTTTAGAATTCCATAATAAACTTGTAAATTATTCTCGTATTTAAAATAATTTAAATCCATAAAATGGTCTAATTCAATATCGTTTTTACTTATTCCTGTTTCTTCAAATAGTTCTCTATAGGCTGCTTCATCATTGGTTTCATTTTCTTCAACTTTACCACCAACAAAATTATATTTTCCCTTATATGGCTCTTTAGCTCTAATGCAGAAAAGTCCTTTACTTAAATCTTTATTAAATACAACTATTAAATTTAATTTTCTCATATTCTACTCCTTAATTTTACTTTACTAATGAAATTTTTATTCCAATAACACCATATTGTTTTTCTTCATCATGACTATAATATTGATACATTGCTGATGTTTTTCTTTTTATTTCTTCATCATCATCAAATAATTTTTTAAATAAATTTTCAAATGTATTATCCCTATATAAATCTAATACATCTACAAGGATAGTTTCTTGTAAATCAGGTAATTTAGAAAAATCTATTTGATCACCAATGTTTATCTTGCTTCTTTTTTCATCATATAATCTAAATTCCACAGTTTTTGTTCCACTTTTAATTCTTTCAAATGGGCTTTCTTGTAATTTCATTTTGTGTAGCATGTTTTTTCAACTTCCTTCAACCAATTTAATAATATTTCAAATTCTTCATAGTGATTTTTGAAAAATTTATCTCCATTCATTAAAGAATTAATCTCATCTATAGAGAGCCAACAAACAGATTCAACTTCTTCTTTTTGTAAGGACAAATTTTGAATATTAGGTACATCCATTTTGATATAATAGTCATCCCAAAAAACTTTTTCTGAATCAGATCTGCCAGAATAATATAGTTTTAAATCTTTTGAATTGATATCTAATCCAATTTCTTCTTTTACTTCACTTATAATTCCTTGAATACTATTTTCACCAGACTTTGGATGACCACCAGTAGTAGCATATTTGCCATTTTTTATTTTGCTTCTTTTTTGAATTAAGAATTTTCCATCACTATTTTGTATAAATACTAAAACGACAACTATGTAGTTGTTATCTGGAATAGAATCACCCTTAAAGATAGTTTTTCCTGTTAAAACTCTGTTAATATCATATAAATCTCTTTTTTCTATATTTTTCATATAATTTCCTTCCTTTAATTATTTTTTTATCCATAAATACATTCCAGTTATTTTGTCAGGCTTGTATTTAAATCCAGCCTTTTCATAGAATGGTTCATTACCAGCAGTAGGGGTTAATTCTATTTGCATTTTTTCGCCATCAGACACATTATCTTCAATTAATTTTTTTAATTCTGATGTGATTTTTAGCCCAATACCTTGGCATTGAAATTCAGGCTTTACACAGATATCTGTTAGTATACAAACAATACTATAATCACCAACAACTCTACCTATGCCAGCTAGTTTTCCGTTGACAGTTGCTTTTACCATATACATTGTATTTTGTAATGCTTTTTCAATTTGCTCTCTTGTATATGACTTCCAACCAACAGATTCAACCATTTCCAAGAATTCATCTACTGTAATAGAATAATCTAATTTTACATCCATCTGTACCCTCCTATAATATAAATCTATTATCATTTTCAATAATATCAATTGTTTCATTAACTGATAAATTTGTAGTATCTAATATGTTTTGAGCATTATAATTTTTATTTTTAAAGCTATTTAATAAAACAATACAACGTTCTTTCATTTGACAATCTTCAGGTCTTTCCTTATCTCTTAAAAGTAATGTTTTTTCATCAACTACTAAGACAACAAATTTTATAGTATGGTTTTTTAATTTATTTCTTATCAATTCAACATTTTCAGGATTTACAATATAATTAAAAATAACATCATATCCATCTTCAAGATAAGTTTCTATAGAACTTAAACAAATTTTCCAGAATGTATCTAGATGATTTCCTTCTTTCCAAGCTTGAACATATCCACCAACTACTTGATGATAAATTTCATCACCTTCAATTAGTGCAGATTTATTTTTTGATTCTGCTATTCTTCTTGAAATTGTACTTTTTCCCACTCCTGCAGGACCAGTTATTATATATAAGTTTGACATTTTAATCCTCCAAATACTTTTTTATAATTTTATAAATTTTATCGCTGTGAATAATATAACTTCCGTGTTTTTCGCCTTTTATTATTTCTAATGTACTATTTTTAATATTATTTGCAATTAACTTTGTGTGTTCTAATTTTATAACATCTTTTTCACCAGCTAATACATGAACTGGAATAGAAATTTTTTGTAAATCTTCTAAAGGAATATTAGGCTCATCAAGCATCATCTTAATAAATTTACTTCTAGTGAAAAAGTAAAATAATTTAGTTAATAACATATCAAAAGTTGTAAAAACATCAGGAGATATATTTGCACCACTAATAATTAAATTCGATAATAACTCAGGCTCTTTTATTGAAACTAGTAAGCCTATAATTCCTCCGTCACTAAAACCATAAAATGTAGGTTTTGAAATTTTTAATTCTTTTATAAAAGCAATTGTATCTTCTGCCATTAAATCATAAGAAATTTCTTTTGGATTATCGCTTTTTCCATGACATCTGCTATCTAAAGCATAAACGGTATGAGTTTCCTCCAATTTTTCAATTAAATTGTCAAAAATTTCATGTGTTTCTTGATTGCCATGCAATAAAATTATAGGCGAACCCTGTCCATAAACTTCATAATTGATATTTATATTATTTACTTTTATTAGCATAGAAGTCTCCTTTCATAGATACTTAATCTTTAAATTCATCTATAGTTTTTAGTTTAGATTTTATTTTTTCATCTGATGTGTACTTTAACCATTTTTCAAAGGTTTTTGCATCCAAAGTGCCACTTTTATATTCTTGTAAATATTTCAAAGCCAAAGGTTTCCAATTTTTATAATTTTCTTTATATTCTGGAATATCTGGATGCCTTTTTACTGCCATAGCTTTTTTTGCATATATTTGTCTATATTTGCCATATACAGGTTCTTCATTTTCTTTTCTTTTTTGAGATGTTTTAATTCCATATTCTTTACAGGTAATATCTTCTGAATATTTACCATTACAATATAAAGTAATATTCTTATCAGAGAAAAAGTACTTTCCACAAACTTGGCATTTCTTTATATAATCAATATCATTTAATACTATATGATAAAGAATAATCACAAATATAATCTTCAGATATTTCTTTTAAGTCTTTAGTAATATTTTGGAAAATATAAAATCTTTGAGCATTACTTAAATTGTTTAATTTTTTTTCTCTGTTATTATTAAAAACATAGTCAACGAAATTTCTAAATTATAATTGAATTTTCGACCACTAAGTTACATAACCTAACGATTAATTATATAGAAATTTCTTAACGTATCAATACTAAACCGTATTGATAAAGCAAGTATTGACACTTATAAGAAATTTTTATTTATATCAGTTAAGAGGTTATTCGAATTATTATGTCATTTAAAAATTTTAATTATAAGTTGGACTATTTTTCACTTACAATTAACAGTTGTTATTAAGTTTCCAGTTTTGTGATTTGGTGTTTCAATTATGTATGTTAGTTCGTCTTCATTTTTTCTGTATATACTGATTGATATGTCTTTTTCTTTGTCTAGGAAAAATTGATTTAATAATACTTTTTTCATTTAATTACCGTTCATTTCTGTGTTTGTTTATATATTTAAATTAGAAAGCTGTCTTGTAATTGAAGATGTATTAAGCTTTCCATATTTTGATTAAGTTTTTTCTTATAAAAATTGGCAAGTATTCTATCTGTGTGAATATTGCCAATGTGGTTTGTATTAAAAACTAGTAATTATTATTGTACCATAATATTATATGCTTCTCAATATTATGCATACCATTTTTGATACTTTTTATTTAATTATTAGTGTTTTGGGCAAAACTGTTAATTTTTATTGAATGTGTTTGTGTGTGAAGGCATATGAGGTTATGTATATGAACGATTTTATATATATAATCAAAGGGACGTATGGAAAATATCTATAGGTTAATACAAAAGTAAAGAATGCAATGTCTTTTGCTGTAACGTTGTCGAGTTTCACGAAATTTGCGATTGCATAGTCACATGCATGCAAAAAGTCAATTGCACGAGAGTGTTCAGCCTCAGTACTAGCAGCATTTGCTTCATCCAGATAGTTGTATCTCTGATGATCCTTGCGTTTCACATCATTAACTAAGTTCACCTGATATCTTACGATGTCAATTGAATATTGATAAAAATTGTGATATAAGTATTTTATTATTTTTAGAGTATTTTCTGAAAGGGAATTTAGTGTATGAAGTATAAAGATGTAATTGAAAAAATGTCTTTGGAAGAGAAGGCAAGTTTGTGTGTTGGTAATGATTATTGGCATAGCCTTGAACTTGAAAAGTATGGGATTCCTAAGATTACTATGTCAGATGGACCTCATGGGTTGAGGGTTCAAAAAACTAAGGCTGATAATCTTGGTATAAATGAAAGTGAGATTTCTACGTGTTTTCCTGCTTCTGCTAGTTTAGGTAATACCTGGAATAGAGAGTTGATTTATTTATTAGGAAAAACTTTGGGAAAAGAGGCTAGAAAAGAAGAGGTTAATATTGTTTTAGGTCCTGCTATTAATATAAAGAGAAGTCCTTTGTGTGGTAGAAACTTTGAGTATTTTTCTGAGGATTCTTATTTAACAGGAATTCTTGGCATGGAATATGTGAAGGGACTTCAAAGTGAAAATGTTGGAGCTTGTGTAAAACATTTTGCTGTTAATAATCAAGAGAATAGAAGAAGAACTATTGATGTGGTTATTGACGAAAGAGCTTTGAGAGAAGTGTATTTAAAGGCTTTTGAAATGATTATAAAAAATGCTAAACCTTGGTCTATTATGAGTGCTTATAATAAGGCTAATGGCGAATATTGTAGTGAGAATCAACATTTATTGAATGATATTTTAAGAAAAGAATGGAATTTTGATGGGATTGTTATTTCTGATTGGGGTGCTGAAAATGATAGAGTTAAAGGATTGAAAGCTACTCATGAGTTGGAAATGCCTGGTGGAAGAGGTAATGGTGCCAAAGAAATTATTGAGGCTGTTAAGAATGGAGAAATTTCTGAAATAGAGTTAAATGAAGCTGTTGATAGAATTATTGATATTGCTAGAAAGGGAAGTAATCAGTTTGCATATGATGAAAAGTTAGGAGCATATTTAGAAATGAATAAAGCCGGTAAAGAAACATCTTTTGAATATGATCAGAAGGTTCATCATGAGATTGCTGAGAAAATTGCTAAAGAGACAATTGTATTATTAAAAAACGGTAATAATATTCTTCCTATAAAAAATAAGAAAATTGCTGTTATAGGTGATATGGCCAGAACTCCAAGATATCAAGGTGCAGGAAGTTCGACTATCAATCCATATAAGATTGAAAATGCTTATGATAACTTGGTTCAAAATGGAATTGATGTTGAATATGCTCAAGGATATGAAAGAATTGAGTCTGAAAATGATGAAAAGTTGAGAAGTGAAGCTGTTAAAGTTGCTAAGAATAATGACGTTGTACTTGTGTTTGCAGGCCTTACAGAGAATTATGAATCTGAAGGTGTTGATAGAGAAACTTTAGATATGCCTGAAAATCAAAATAAATTAATTGATGAAATTTGTAATGTTAATGAAAATGTTATTGTTGTTTTGTCAAATGGTTCTCCTATATTGATGCCTTGGAAAGATAAAGTTAAAGGAATTTTAGCAGGATACATTGGTGGAGAAGCTGGCGGAAAAGCTGTTGTCGATTGCATTCTTGGTAATGTGAATCCAAATGGTAAATTGGCTGAAACTTATCCTAATAAATTAGAAGATACTTCTTGTTTTAATAATTATCCTGGAAATGAAAAAACTGTTGAATATAAAGAGTCTGTTTATGTGGGATACAAATATTATGACAAGGTTGGAAAAGATGTGTTATTTCCATTTGGATTTGGTTTGAGCTATACAGAGTTTGAATATTTTGATTTGAAAGTTAATATTGAGAATGAAAAGATAGACATTAGATTTAAAATAAAAAATGTTGGAGATGTTGCTGGAAAAGAAATCGCTCAAATATATGTTAAGAAAGCTGATTCTGTAGTATTTAGACCGGATAAAGAATTGAGAGATTTTGCTAAGGTTGATTTAAATCCAGGTGAAGAAAAAGATGTTCATATAGTTCTTGATAGAGATTGTTTTGAATATTATGATATTGAAAATGATAGATGGCAAGTTGAGGCTGGAGAATATGAGATTTTAGTTGGAAAATCAAGTAGAAATATTGTTTTGAATGACAAAGTAGTAATTAATTCAGATGATGTTTGTGTAAAGAAAGAATTTTGCGAAAAATATTATACTGGTGATGTTCAAAACGTTACTGATGAAGAATTTGAAAAATTGATTGGAAGGAAGTTGCCAGATAAGGTTTTGAAGATTGAAGATATTACGGCTGAAAACACTTTGGAACAGATAAAAAATACTGCGATTGGTAAAGTGATTTATGATAATCAGATTGAGAAAATGAATAAATTATTGAGAGAGCAAAATGTTAATAAGGCAACTAAGGTTATGATGGATTTACAAAAACCATTAAAGAAATTTTATGAGAAAAAGAGTAGTAAAATTACAAAAGAAATGGTTGATGAATTGATTGCAATGGCTAAGAAAGGTGAGTTTTCAGAGAATAATGCATTTGTGAAAGAATATTTAAAGTAGTAAAAAGTTGGAATGAAGGGACTTGAAGATGATAAAAGCAGTTTTTATTGATATAGATGAAACACTAACAAATAGTCAAAGAGAGGTTACTGAAAAGACAAAATTAGAAATAAAAAAATGTGTAGAAAATGGTGTAAAAATAATTTTGACTTCTGGAAGATCTCGTAGAGAGGCTATGGATTTTCAAGAACAGATTGGCACAAATCCATATATAGTTTCTTCAAATGGCGCTTCTGCCTATGATGCAGAAAATGGAGTTGAAATTTATAATGAGAGAATTGATCCTCAAATGGCGCTTCAATTAATAAAACATTCAAGAGAGAATGGATATAGAATAAAATTGAACTATAAGGATCTTTTAGTTATGAATGAAGCTGCTTATCCAGATGAAAAGGACAAGGAAGTTTCTTATGAAGAATTAGAAAGGGTTGCAGTAGAGGAGCAAGTTGTTCAGTGTGTTATTACAAGTACTGATTTTGAGAAAATGAGGTTTTTTAGAGATTATATAAAAAATGAATGTGTAGGAATAGCTGTTGCAAATGAGTCTAAACGTTTTAAAAATCCTGATTTGAAGCCAAGTAGAAATTATTATTGCGATGTTACTTCTGTTAAGGTTTCTAAAGGAAATGCTGTTAAAGCTGTTTGTGAATATTTTGAAATTAAACCTGTAGAAATAGTTACAATAGGTGATGGAGAAAATGATTTGTCAATGTTTGAATTAACTCCAAATTCTGTTGCTATGGGAAATTCATTGCCTGAAATAAAAGAAAAAGCTAATTATGTTACGGCTTCAAATGATGAAGATGGGGTAGCTAAAGTGCTAGGGTTTATCATTAAAGTTAATGAAAAAGAGATGCCAATTTGAAATTGACATCTCTTTTTGTTGGTTAAAAGACTACGAATCAACTGTTTACACTCATAAAAACAAAGATTTCATTGCTCCATAACATCCAGCATAGGAAGAATTGCTTCCAAAAACATCCTAAAATTGCGTAAATGTTCAGCAAACTAAATCTTCTATAAATGGCTAAATACCAACAAAAGCTTAAACTTTCATAAATCTTCAAAAGTGCCTTTGCCGGCGCCTCATAACCCGGATACCAATAATTTGATACTAGACTCGGAAAATATAATAAAATGAAGCATTTGCTAGATTTTGGCAGGTGCTTTTTTCTTGCGTTTTCAAGTGAAAATGTCACACTTTGGTCATAATTATGGCGAGAGTTGACTGAGTTAGACAAGTTTTAACAATAAATTTGTTGGAATTATGCACAGGGAGTGGTATAATTGGGGCAATTGAGAGGAGAGAATAAACATGAGTTTAAAACATAGTAATGAAATAACACTAAAAATTAAATGTGAATTAGATAAGTTCTATAATATAGTAGAGGAAAAAGGCTTCAAAATAATAGATAAATTCTCAATGGATGATACATATTTCGTACCTGAAGAAGTGGAGTTAGGCAAGGTTAATACAAGAGATATTCTATCTAAAGCAGTATTGGTAAGAGATATTATAGGAAAAATGTCAAATAGAAGAACAAAACTAATAACATTTAAAATCAAAAACTTTGATGAGTCTGGCAATATATTAAATCAGGAAGCTGTTAATTGTGATATTCTAGAAATAGAGGATGCTAAGAAATTATTAAAAGCAATAGGGTACAAAGAAATTATGAATATAAAAGAAGATGATGTAGTATACGAAAAAGATGGATTTCAATTAGCAATTAAAGATATAAAAAATGGAGATAATTTGATAGAAATAGAAACAGAAGAAAACAAGGAATTAGATACTGTAGAAAAATTAATTCAAAAAGTTAATAAAATAGGGATACCAGTTTATACAGATAATTATTTTGTGAAAAAAGCGGAAATAGAATTAGATAAGATAATAAGTAAAAGTACTAATAAAGAAAGAGAAAAATCTTGTGGATGCATTATAATAAAGGGCAATAAAGTACTATTAATTAAGCAAACAAAAGGACATTGGGGATTTCCAAAAGGACATGTGGAAAAAAATGAAACAGAGATTGAAACTGCAATTAGAGAAGTAAAAGAAGAAACAAATTTAGACGTAGAAATTGATGCTAATAAAAGATATACAATGGAATATGTAACAGATAAAGGAAAACTAAAACAAGTAGTATTATTTATTGCCAAATGTATAGGTGGAGAGATAAAAGCACAGGAATGTGAAGTGAATGATATAAAATGGTTAGATTTCGATGAGGCAATTGAAACAATTACATATGATAATACTAGAGAATTATTTAAAGAAATACTTAAGGAGAGAAAAATATGAAAGTATTAACAATAAAACAACCTTGGGCAACACTAATAATGCAAGGAGATAAAAGATTTGAATTTAGAAGTTGGCGAACTAAATATAGAGGAGATTTATTAATACATGCAGGAAAAGGAATAGATAAAGAAGCAATGAAAAGATTAGCAAAATATATTCCAAAAGATATGCCAAGTGGAAAAATATTAGGAAAAGTAACATTAGTAGATTGCATAAAATGTGATGATGATTTCAAAGGAAAATGTTTAAAAGAGAATAAAGATGTTTATGCTAAAAGCACATTTATTGAAAAATTTGCATGGCAGCTAGAAAATGCAGAAGTATTTGATGAACCGATAGAGGCAAAAGGAAAATTGAGTTTGTGGGAGTATGATATATGAAAAATATAGAAAGATATTATAAAAATACAACAGATGCAAAACCTAATTATACTATAAAAAAATTTATTGAATTGAAAATCAAACCAGGAAATGCAATTGAACTTGGATGTGGAGCAGGAAGAGATACGGTATGTTTAATAAAAAATGGATGGAATGTAACGGGAATAGATAAAGAAAATGTTGAACCAAGAATTGCAGCAAAATTAGAAACAGAAGAATTAAAACAGTTTAAATTTTTAAAGCAAAAATTTGAGGAGATTGAATTAGAAAAAAATAATTTAGTAGTTGCCAATTTTAGTCTTCCATTCTGCAATAAAAATGATTTTAAAAAATTATGGAATAAAATAGATGATAGTATTTTAAAAGATGGATATTTTGTTGGTAATTTCTTTGGAGATAACGATGAATGGAAAAATACAAAAGAAGAAATGACCTTCTTAACAAAAGAACAGGTAATAGAATTATTTAAAAATTTTGAAATTATAGAGTTTAAAGAAGTAGAAAAAGATGATTTTACCGGTTTAGGGAAAATGAAACATTGGCATATATTTAATGTAATAGCAAAGAAAAAGAGGAATGCTGTGATATGGATATACCATCATTCTTAAGGTCAAAAAGTAGTTCAAATAGTTCAAACGACCTTGATATACCTTGCTTCTTAAGAAAGAATAAGGTAGTAAATTCAGAAAGCAAACCAATAGAAGTTAAGAAAACAAATAAAGAGATACTAGAAGAGAAGATTGATGAATACTACAAAGTATTTGTTTCTCAAAATGAAAAATCAATACTAACATTTTTATTATATGCTATATACTATTTAAAAAAGAAAAAAAATAATTTCAACTACAATGATTTATTAAGATTCTTAAAGAATCATAAACAAGAATTATTAGAAAATGAATTATATTTAAAACTTCTATGTTTATGTTATAAACAATTAGAAGATAACAGATTTCTTGATAAAAGGGAAACATTGGAGTTAATGAATGAAAACTTTAGAAAGATAGCAGTAACTAATTTAAAAATAAGTGTAGAATTTAAAGAGCTATCTGAAGATGAAATAAAAACAATAGTTGAAAATGACAAAGTAGTTGAGAATATTGATAAAGCGATAGAACATTTAATAACAGCAAATCATTCATTGGTAAGCTGGATGAAATAAATGATTTCTATTTTGGAAAAAACAATAACATAATTAAATAAAAACTTTCTTTTTTAGAAATAATATGATATAATAGTATTATAATCTAAAAAGGAGAGTTTTTATTATGTTAGGAGATAGAATTAAGTTATATAGAGAAAACAAAAATATGACTCAAAATGACCTCGCTGATATTTTGGAGGTTAGTGCTGGTACAGTTTCAAAATATGAATCAGGTAACTTAGAGCCTAGTATTGAATCGATAAAAAGATTAGCTGAAGTATTTGAAATATCAATTGATGAATTATTAAATGACAAAGAAGATAAATTTGATATTTCTAAAATAAATGTATTAGATATACTTAGAGAACAAAAAGAAATGAAATTAAAAGGAAATTTATATCACCAAACTCAAGTTTCATTTGCATATAATACAAATCATATTGAAGGAAGTACATTAACAGAAGACCAAACAAGATATATTTTCGAAACAAATACTATTTTATTTGAAGGTGATACAGTTGCAAAAGTAGATGATATATTAGAAACAGCTAATCACTTTAAACTAGTTGATTATATGTTAGATGTAGCAGATAAAAAATTAACTGAAACAATGATAAAAGAATTTCATAAGATTTTGAAAGATGGCACTTCTGATAGTAGAGTAGAATGGTTCAGTATTGGAGAATACAAACAAAGAGCTAATACAATAGGAAATGGCATTAAAACAACGTCACCAAATAATGTTAAAAAAGAAATGTCAAAATTAATGGATTGGTATAATTCACTTAAACAAGTAACGGCAAAAGAAATAATAGAATTTCATTACAGATTTGAGAGTATACATCCATTTCAAGATGGTAATGGTAGAATAGGAAGAATTATTATGTTTAAAGAATGTTTGAAAAATAATATTATTCCATTCATTATACAAGATGCAGATAAATTGTTTTATTATAGAGGTTTGAAAGAATACAAAAGTGAAAAAGGATATTTAACTGATACATGTTTAAATGCACAAGATCAATATATCAAAATGATGGAATATTATTTGAAACAATCTAAAGGCAGGTAACTGAAGTGATAAAATAAATGTAGACACAAAAAAACGTGTTTACATTTATTTTTTTGATATAATGAATGAGAAAGGAGAGGGATTTATGCCAAGAATTAGAAAAGAACCTAATAGGTATTGGTCAAAAGAAGAAAAATTAAGAATAATTAATTTAGTGCTTAATGACGGATTATCAACAGAGCAAGCAGCCAAACAAGAAGATATTTCTGGAGGAATGTTAAGGAATTGGATAAAACAATATTTAGAGCAGGGTGAAAATGCATTAGAAAACAAGAAAAAACCAGGGAATCCACTAATAAAATATTCTAGACGAAAAGAATTAACACAAATAGAACAGTTAGAATATGAAAATATGAAATTAAGAATTGAGAATGAAAGATTAAAAAAAGGATACATTTTGAAAGGAGATGGTTCAGTTGTAATCTTCAAGTAATAAAAGAAAGAGAATTTGAAATAGTATTAGAATTAAGTAAAGAATACAATATAAAATCACTATGTGAATATATGAATATTTCCAAAAGTGGATATTACAAATGGTTAAAAAATATTGGTAAATTAAATAAATATGAAATAGATAGATTAGAATTACAGAAATTAATAGAAGATATACATAGAAGAAAACCAAGTTATGGATATAGAAGAATAAATGCGAAAATACTAACTGAAACTGGCTGGATAGTAACATATAATCTTGTTCATAAAGTATGCAAGTCATTGAATATAAAGTCAAAAGCAAGACATTACAGATACAAACGATCAGGAGAAGAATCATTAAAATATGCTAATATAATTAAAGGAAATTGGAAAACAACACGTCCATTTGAAAAAGTAGTTTCAGATACTACAACGTTTTGGTTTAAAAGAAAACAATATGATTGGACATTTTATTTAGATGTATTTAATAATGAAATAATAGGTTCTGATGTTAGAGAAAGTAAATATGGAGCAAATGTATTGAATCATAGGCTTGCTTTAAATGAAATGTTAAATAATAAAATAAAAAGAGGATATAAAGACCTTGAAACAATTTTTCACACAGATCAAGGTGCAATATACTCCTCACTATCTTTTAACAATATACTTAAAGATTTCTTTATTACCCGTTCTATGTCTAGAGCTGGAACTCCAACTGATAATCCAGTAATAGAATCAAAAAATGGTTGGTTAAAGAAAGAAATGTATATTGACTTTGATATTAATAATTATAGCACAGTTCAGGAATTTATAAAAGAGATAGTAGAAGACAATAATAATTATAGACCAAGTTATGCATTGAATTATAAAACCCCAGTTGAGTATAAAGCTCAACTAGGGTTTGCATAGCGTCTGATTTTTTGTGTCTACTTTTTGTTGACAACTTCAGCAGGTAACCCCTGCTTTTTCTGTATCCAAAATGTATACATCATGTATCCATAAACCTCCATAATTTTTAACGGCGAAAAAACGGCGAAAATCTCAAAAATGGAAAATAAGGGGTAATATTGCAAAATAAGATACACTAAAATAAAACAATTAAATACTTACAGCTGTAACACTTAGCACAATTTTAAAATAATTCAAAGTAAATGGCAAAATAAGCAAGAGTACTCTCATAACCCGAAGGCCGTAAGTTCGAGTCTTACCCCCGCAACCAAGAATTTAACTAGAGTCGCAAGAGATTGTGGCTCTTTAATTTTTTTGCTAAAAATCTATTTTTATAAAAGTGGGGACAATTTGGGGACAGTCCCTACATTTTTATGCATTAAATAGCACATTTTAGCCTTACTAATTTATATTAAACTTAGAAAATCAAAAAAGTAATTTTCGAGAAATTTTGAAAAGAGTTTTTATGCGAGCACTTTCTCTAAAACATTACCAGCTTCCTTATTATTAGCCTCAATTGGATGCACATAGAAGTTTAAGGTAGTTGTTATTTGAGCATGCCCTAATCTTGATGCTATAACTGCTACATCCACATTTTGTGAAACGAGCAAAGTAGCATTTGTGTGTCGCAAACCATGGAAAGTAATTTTTGGTAGATTGTTCTTTTCAATGAAAGAACGAAACCAATCTGTAACAGTATCAGGATGCATTGGCTTACCATTCCAAGTAACAAATAGTCTATTTGAGTTAACCCATAAGTTGCCACATTTTTCTTTTTCTTGATCATACCAAGCTTTATACTTATTAAGCATATTTATTACAATATCAGGAATTCCGACTTTTCTAATTGAACTATGTGTTTTTGGATCTTTTACGAAAATGCCTTTTTCAGAAGTGTATTGACTTGCCTTAGTAATATTAACAAAACCTTCCTTAAAATCGATATCTGACCATTCTAAGCCTAATACTTCGCCTCTACGCATACCAGTAAACAATGTTAAGATAACAATAGTTTGAAATTTGATTTCTTCATTTTCTAAAGCTTCTAATAATTGTTTACATTGAACATCATCATAGTATTTAATTTGAGGTCTGTGATGTTTAGGTGGCTTAACTCTGTCAGCTGGATTAAAGGGAAGTATTTGCCAATATACTGCATTTTGTAACATAGCATGTAGCAAACGATGATGTTCTAGTATTGTTTTAGAAGATAGACTCTTCATTACAGTCTTTCCATTATGATTTTTACATCTTTTTAATTGATGATCTTTTGAAAGATAATCGTAAAAATTCATAATGTGTGGTGGCTTAATATCACACAATTTATAATGTCCAAAGTATGGAATAATTCTTGATTCTAGCATTCCTTTATATCTTTCATAAGTCTTTGGTGATAATTCCTTTTTGCCATAATTCTTAGCCCATAAGTCTGTAAATTCTTTAAATGTCATTGAAGAGTTTTGCAAAACAATACCATTTTCAACTTCATAAACAAAGTTCACAAGTTCTTTGTCTGCTTCACGCCTGCTATTTGCTTTAATGCTCTTAGTATATTTGATTCTGTTACCATAGCTATCATAACCATGTGATACAATTAATCTCCATGAGCGTTTGCCTCTCTTTTCAAGATACCCTGCCATTACTTTTTTCACCTCCTTTCAGTATACCTATGGCAAGGATTTTAAATAATATATTATTTAGAAAAGTATTCTAAATAAGTATCTAAAGTATTAAAATAATCTGCAGTGTATTTTTTTGAAATCCAACCAGTTTTAGTTTCGTTATATTTTAAATCAATATACTCTACCTCAAACCAATATGGAATTTGATTTATAACTTTTACAATATCAAAATTGCTTAATGCTCCTTTAATATTTGATTGAGTGGAAGGCGATTCCCTTATATTCAATTTATCAGTTATAATAATCTTTAAATTTAAATCTAAATTATTATATTGAGATGAGGTGATTTCTGTATTTACATATGATTCATTTTTGTTATTATCTATTAATTGATCGAGATTTTTTGTAAGTAAATACGTTATAGCAAAAGCTATAATAATTCTAATAAATAGCAAAGGATAAACTAGTAATCTGTTATTTTTTATATCATTATAATCTAAAGTTCCTGTAATTATTTTCTCTATAAGTTGAACAGGAGAAGTTCTTATTTCCTCTAATTTTTCACATGGCATATCATCATAGTTTATATTTTCTAAATCTATATTAACAGAGATTGACTCAAAATTTTCAACAAAGCTATTAAATTTTAACTTATCTAAAGGCATATTTAATAACTGGTCTCCTAAAGAAGAAAAATAACTATTACTGATTAATTTTTCTGAGAGTTTAGTTATAGAATTATTTATAGCTGAATAATTAATCGTAACCATCTTTTCAGCAAGAGAAGTAATAGAATTATCTATAGCAGAATAATTAATTGCAGCCATTTTTTCAGCAAGAGAAGATATAGAATTGTTTATGGCAGAATAATTAATTGCAACCATCTTTTCAGCAAGAGAAGATATAGAACTGTTTATAGCAGAATAATTTATTGTAGCCATCTTCTCAGCAAGTGAAGTAATAGAATCAATTATAGTAGAATAATTAGTTGCCCCTTTTTTTTCTACGACTGAATTTTTATGATTATTATTTTGATCTAATAATTGTTTTTTTGACATATCTATATTCCTTTCATTTCCTAGTTTCCTCTATCCATTTTTTGAATTCTTCTTCTGTTTTTTTACCTTGCTTTATATCTTGCTTAAATTCATTAGCTTCTTTTTTCCATTGTTCGTATTTTTCTAAATACATTGGAATATCAGGATTTCTATTCGCTAACATTTTTTTTGCTGATAAGGTTTTCCTATATAAAGAATTTATTTCATCTTTTTTTAACTTTTCATTATAAGTAATCATTGCTCCAATTTCTTGGCACGTTTTGCCATGTTCATATATGTTGTTACAATATAAAGTATTCTTTTTTGAAGAAGGTATAAAGTAATTACCACAATGTTTACAAATGTATATTGGTGTATTATTTTTTATTAATTCTAAAATACTTATAAAACAAGCAGTTTCAATTACATGACAGTTAAAACAAAGAGATGTAAAAAAATCATCATCATATTCTGTAGGATAATTTCTTATATATTCTGAAATTACCTTGGCATTTTCTTCAAAATTGCCTGTATTAGGACATGAACCTATATTTAGAAATTTCATTGGTTCAACATCATATGTAAGAGTTATATATGAACTTAATATTATGGACATGTCTGAATAATTAGTAAAATCAGCTTGCTTGTATATAAAAAATCTTTCTGCAATGGAAAAGTTTTCTAAATACTCTAAATTTGATAAGTTATTTATAAAATTTATGATTGTTTTAAACTGAAATTGATAGTCTATTAAAATTTTCTTTCGTTTTTCATAATTGTTTTTACAAACCAAAATGAAGTCTTTTTCAGTTAAAAAAATATTTTCTTTATCGTTAGTAATATTTAATTTTGCATATTCATTAAAGGGGTTACCAATATCTTCATCATCACTATTAAAGACTAAAGCTGGTAATCCATAATTATATATAAATTCTAAAAAAGAATTAAAATCTGTAAAATCATAGTTTAAAAATTTTAATAAAGTTGTTCCTAGTTTATTTTTTTCATCAGTAAAATCAGATTTATATAATTTGCAAATACTATCAGAATAGGTTGAAAGATACTTGGTATATTCTTTTCTTGTTTTAAATTCATCTCTTTCTTTAAGTATTGTATATGTGTCGTTTGCTTTATTATATATTGCATTTACTGTAGAAAAAGCGTCTCTTGTAAAAAATTCCATATCATTTGTGGTTGACATTTTCATATAATAGATTCTGGATACAATATCAAATTTCATATAATCCTCCCTGTTAGCAATTTAATTTTTGCAAAATATATTGTTAACTGATATCGAAAATCAACAAAGATTATTGACTAATCAAAAATTAACAATTAAAATACAAATTATAAAATTGTTAACAATATTATACACAGCTAAATTTAAATTGTCAATACAAAATTTAAAATTTAGCGATTTAAAAGATGGGAGGTGATTAATATGGCAATAGAGAGAATGCAAAGGACAACTTTAACAGCTAAAGAAGCAGCAGAATATTTAGGAATATCTTATTGGTTAATTACGCAATTAGTTAAAAGAAAACAAATTCCGTGTTCTAGAGTTGGAAAAAGAATTTTATTTAGAAAAGAAGCCTTAGATATTTACCTAAGCAAAAAAGAAAATGATTCTATAGAAGAATCTTGTTAGAAAGAAGGGAGGAAATGGGACAAGTTGGATGGATAAAAGTAAATACAAATATATTTTCAAATAGAAAAATTAAAATCCTGCTAAAAGAAAGGGAAGGGGACACCTATTTTAGAATATGGATTCAAATTTTAACTATTGCTGGAGAATGTAACAGAGATGGTGGTTTATACATTAGTGATAATACACCATTTAAAATCAAAGATTTTACAAATATTATTGGAAAATCTTCGAAAACATTTACGAAAATCTTACAAAAATTTATAGATTTAGGGATGCTAATTTATAAAAATGATACATACTTCGTAAAGAACTGGAGCAAGTATCAAAGTGCCGATAAACTTAAGAAAATTGGAAAATCAAACAAAGTGATTGATGAAAATTTAATTGAAAAAAGTTTTAATAATAATACAGAAGAAAAGATAAGAAAAGAAGAAAATAGAAAGGAGATCAGAGTAGATGAATCAAATTTTGAAACCCTCGATGAATAAAAATGACTTTATTGAATGTGAATATTGCAAAAATAAATTATATAGAAAAACAATTGAGTGGGAGTTATATGGAACTAAAAGAACAATAACATTAGATTATGAAAGATGTAATTGTAATGATGCACAAGCATACTGGAATGAATATGATTTAAAAAAATTAAGGATGCTAGAGGAAGAAAAGAAACTAGAATTAATGCAAGAGTTTTCAAAAAGGGTTGAAAGAATTATAAAAAATAGCAAGATGAGTAAAAGAAATTTAAGCTATAAATTTGATAATTATGAGCCCAATAATAGTAATAGAAAAGTATTTAATAATTTGAAAAAATATAGTGAAAGATTAGTAAATGGAATAGAGAAAAAGGGATTAATTTTGATAGGAAATAATGGAGTTGGTAAGACACATTTAGCTTGTAGTATAGCAAATAAATTGATTGAAAATGGAACACCAGTAATATATGGTACATTAATTAATTTATTAGCAGAATTAAGAAATTCATACGATATAGATAAGAATATTTCAGAGATGGAAATCATCAAATTATATGAAAATGTTGACTTATTAATCATAGATGATTTAGGAAAAGAAAAGCCAAGTGAATGGGGATTAGAAAAATTATTTACTATTATAAATAGTAGATATGAAAATAATTTACCAGTAATTATAACAACAAATTACAATCAAAAATCTTTAATGGAAAGACTAAGTTTAAATGGAGAAATTGAGACAGCAAAATCAATTATTTCTCGATTATATGAGATGTGTTATTTAGTAAAAATAGATGATATAGATCATAGAATTAAAAAGAAAAAAGTTAGTAATTGCGGGAACAATGACTAACTAAAAAGATTACTTTTTTAAATGTTTTCTGTAAAAATTATAATTGATTTTTACAAAAAAGTAAATAGAAATTGATGAAAAAATTAGGACAAGCAAGTGGCAAAATATTTACAAACTTGCCCTAATTTTTAAAATAAAATTCAAAAAAATGAATAAAAAAATATCCCTCGGAGAGCTAAAAGGGTATTAGGGCATTTTGCCCTAAACAGCAAAAAGGGTGTCAAGACACCATGCTGGCGAATAAAGGGCACTTAAAAATCCACTTTATTCGGAGCAAATAAATTTGCTCAAATTTTCTGAAATTCGCTTTCGCTATTTCAGAAAATATAAAAATAAGAAATGGAGAAAAATATGAGAGTAATTATGGATGAATTTGATAATTTCTTTTTACCTTATTGGAAAATATTAGACAAATTCAAAATATTAAATATCAAGACTAAAAATGAAAAAGAGATAAGTCATAAAGATTTAAGAAAGGCAATATCTGTTATGATAAAGAAACATCCTAATTGTAGATGGAGAAGTGAAAAGATTACGAGTAAAAGATATTTCATTTTGTTTGAAGGATATTTATGGTTAGTATATGTATATTTTCAATCAGAAAAGAAACAAATAGATGCTGATATAGATTTTTTCAAAATGAGAATAAAAGTATATGAAGAATTTTTAAAAGTAAATTCTAAACCATTATGGGATAAAGATATATACTTTTCAAATTTAGAAAATTATTTTCACAGAAAAAAAGATACAATACATAGAGCAATGGTGAAAATGAATAGAGAAAACATAGAAAATAATTTTACTTATTATGATAATGATAAATTGCTTATTTCAAAAGAGGGGATTGAATGGCTGTGTAAAAATTGTTTCAAGCAAAAGTATTTGGAATTATTAGAAGATTACAAAATGGAATTAACAGAAAAATACATTGAATCGGGATATGTTTATGATGAATTTTTTGGAATGAATTAAAGGAGGTATTGATTATGAAACATTATTTAAATCCAGATCAAAGAAGAAAAAGTATAAAAGTATGGGTTTCTGATGAAGAAAGAGCTTTAGTTGAAGCTAAGGCACACTATTATTGTTATAGAAGACTTGCACCATATATAAGAGATGCAGCAATTTATGAAAGAGTAACTAATGTAGAAGTAAAAGGAGAAAAAGAAATTCTTAATGCATATGCTGAGAATACTAGAGAAGTTAAAAGTATTGTTAAAGATATAAGACATATTTGTAAATTTGCCACACAAATTTCAGAAAGTGATAGACAAGAACTTTTACATCTAATGAAAGCTATATATAAAAAGCAAAATGAAATGCTAGATCTAATTGATAAAAAACTTGATTTAGAGGTATGGCAAGAAATTAATCGTAATAAAAATAAATTATAAATATTAAATTTTAGACATTATTTGTAGTTTTTGCAAATTTATGTTACAATATAAAATGTATGATTGTAATATTTAGGGGGAAAATAAAAATGGGAAAAGTGTATGCAGTAAAAAAAGGGAGAAAAACAGGAATATTTTATACATGGGATGAGTGTAAGGAAGCTACTAATGGATATCCAAGTCCAGATTTTAAATCTTTTAAAACACTAGAAGAAGCAGAAGCATACTTAGATGATAAAGATATTTATGCTGATAAAATAAAAGAATATATTGATAATGGATATGCTGTTGCATTTTCTGATGGAAGCTTTGATGAAAAATGTAGCAGATATTCATATGGAGTCATTTGTATAGATAGAGAGTTTAAAGAAAATGAATTATATGGATATGCTGCAAATTCTAAATATATAAGTAGTAGAAATATTATTGGAGAAATATTAGGTATATTTAATTCTATAGATTGGGCAATAACAAATGGATATGAAAAAATAAGAATCTTTTATGATTATGAAGGATTAGAAAAATGGGCAAATGGAGATTGGAAGGCAGAGTCAGACGTTGCAAAAATGTATGTAGGAGTTTTAGAGAGTAAATATAAGGATATTATTGAAATAGAATTTGAAAAGGTAAAAGGGCATAGTAATAATAAATACAATGATAAAGCAGATCAATTAGCAAAGATGGCATTAAAAGATAGAGTAACATCTATAAATACTGGTTCAAATTGGTTTGTTATGCAGAATTTTAAAGAAGATGAATTGCAAACAATTTTGGATTTAATTAATGAAGATATAGCAGAAGTCGAAGTGTTAGATATTACCAATAATAATAGTAAAATAATAAAAAAGATAAAATTAGATGATAATGAAATTACAATTACATTATATAAAACTGGAACCAGAAAGATTTTGGTTCAGGGAAAAATGGGGACTATTTTTCAAGTGTTTATTACATATGTTAATGAATTATTAGGAATAAACAAAGTAGAGCCAGTAATTAAAAATATATATAGAAAGAATATAGATAAAGATAAAATAACAAATGAGTTTAATAATATTTCCCCTAATTTACCAACAGATTATCCAGAAAGTATAAAATCACTAATTAGGCAATCAGTAATTAATTTAACATATTATATAGAAGCAGAAGATTATTCACAATATGCTTTTCCAGCTTTAAAAGCATTGGAAGGACACATAAAATATCTATGCAATAAATTAGGAATTAGTTTAACAAGTAGAAGATTTGATATATTTGATTTAAATCAAAATAATGACTATATTCTAAAAGGAAATATTAATGTTGACCAAAATAATAAAGAAAAATTAGAAAGATATTATAATTATTATGCAAAAAATAGACATACAATATTTCATTTTGGGGAATTAATAGGATTGGCAGATAATACAAGAATGATAGATAATAAAAACGAAGTTGATGAAATAATTAAAGAAGTTATTAAAATGATTAATGAAATATAAATTGATGTTTAGGAGGTGATATTATGAAGGAATATATATTAGAGAAAATAAATGAGGAAAAATATCAATATTTTATAATATCATTAACTTATGAGAGTATATTAAATTACCTTAATAAAATAGAAAAAGAGAAAGCTATTCAAAAATCTAAGGGTATTTTATTAATAGACCAATTACTGATTTCAGGAAATAATAAGAATAGATTTATGTCATGTGAGTATGAGAATGGAAAATTAAAATTATATACTGCAAAAAATGTTGTTTGTAAAGAAAAAATAAGAGATATATCTTCTAGAATTTTAAAAGATGAAAAGAAAATTATTAAAGAGTCAATACTTCCCGAATATCAAAAAAGATTGATTTTAGAAGGGAAAGGTGTTTAATGAACATAGATGAGAAGATTTATAGTGCTGAATTAAAAGAGAAAGATAAGGACTGGGATAATGCTATAAAACTATATCAGGAAATTGTTAAAGAAGATGGTTCTGTTAATAATTTATCAAAATTAGGATGGTGCTTTTCTAGAAATGCAGATTATAAAAATGCTATTGATGTTTTTAAAATATTGGCTGAAAAAGAGCCTAAGATGGCAAAGTGGAGATATATGATAGGATATCAGTATTATTCTCAACAAAAATGGAAGGAAGCTATAGAATATTTTGAAGAAGCTATAGAAATAAAACCAGATTATTTTGTTGTAAAATATAGAGTTTCATATGCATATATTCAATTAGCAGGAGCATATAAAAAATTAACTAAATCTGAATTTTGGAAAGCACTAGCACATATTAAAGATTGTCATGAAATATGGAAAAAATACGATGATAGAATAAGAGAAAAAGAAAAGAATACATATTTTGATATAAACTTTCTTCATGGAAAAATATTAATGGATTTACCGAATCATAGAAGAGAAGCTATATTACATTTTAGAGACGCATTAAATATAAAGAATGATGATATATGTAGATATAATTTGGCAAAAACATATTATTTAAATGCTGAATACAATTTGGCAAAGAAAAACATTCCTAAAACAAATACCTATTATGTTATAGAATTAAATGCATATATAGATGCAAAGTTAGGAAATTATGATGATGCAATCAATCAGATAAATAAATTACTAAAAAGAAGAAATAAAGACTATTTATATGCATTTTTAGCAGATGTATATTTGCTAAAAAATGAACAAGAAGAAGCTTTAAAGTTTATTAAACAAGCAATAAATATAAATGATAAAAGCCATAAAAGTTATTTTATATTAGCTAAAGTATATTATTCTTTTGGTTTGTATGATTCGGCATTGAATGCTTTAGAAAAAGCCAAAAAAATTAAAATTAAAGTATATAATTCAGAATATCAAGAATCTATAGAATTAGAAAACAAAATTAATAGAGAGAAAAGCTCAGATTATATAGAAAATATGGAATTACTTAAAAAAATAGAGGAAAATACAAAAGAAAATTATAAAATAGGAATTATAGAAAAATATAATAATGATAGAGGATATGGATTTATAAAATATGATAGTGATAATATATTTTTTCATATATCTAATTGTGAATTTCGTAATCCAAAAGATAATATAAAAGTAAAATTTAAAATAAAGAATGGAACAAATAAGAAAGAAGCTGTAGCAATAATGAGAGTTAATAATTTTTAAAATTAAATAGGGGGAATTACATATGTCATATAATATAGTAGAATATTTAAGAAAATTAAGTGTAGAAAATTTATTTGCAACAAATACTTTTTCAGAAGCTTGGAATGTTTGGGAGGATGAGATAAACAAATATGCCAGTAACAAAACTGCGAATCAAATATTAAATTTAGGAGACAATTTAGCTAGTATATTTAGAAGTACAAGTTCATCGGGTAGAACTCAAAGTGATGTAGCTGGTGGTGGTAATGCATGGGAATCCTTAACATGTTGGTACTTAAATTTATGTTTGATAGGAAGAAGAACAATAGTAATAAAGCATCACAAAGGTTTAATTCCAGATCCAGTTAGTGATGCAATAACAGTTAATTATTCAAACTTCGTATCAAATACAGAATCAGATTTAATTGCTATTACTTTTCCAGATGAGGAAGAATATAATAAGAATATTGATGAAATAGACATAGAAGATATAAATGGTAATAAAGTGCAAATTTATAATGGACAGAAAATAAATTATAAACAAATAATAAATGCTTTATGCACTAGAGATTTTCAAAAACTAGAAATACATGTAATACAATGCAAAACAAATTGGAATGATAATGCACAGATACCAATGTTATGGAATATGGTATATGCAGCAAATGATTTTAAAGAGAATAACATTTCTATAGGACGAAATGGATACTCAATTCATGATATAAAAAAATTCACATATTCTTTTGTAACAGTACCTACAGTTAAATTAGAGTCATTTAAGGTAAATAGTACAGCAGTTAAGCGAGTAATAAATTTATCTGGAGGTAATTATTGGGGATATCCAACAAAATCTGGAATAGCAAATTCTATAAAAGAAATGTTAAGTAGAAATTTGGCTAGTGGATCTACAACCAATCATTTAAATACATTAAGAGAAGAATTAAATAAACTGAATAGTGATTATAGTTACTTCAAAATAAATAATAACGCATAAAATTATGCGTTATTATTTATTGCAACCGCAATTTGATTTGCAACAGCTTTAGCTAAAAGAGGAGGAACTGCATTTCCTACTTGAGTATATTGAGGAATTTCAACTTTTCTTCTATCTCCACCAGTAGTACGTTTTCCGTAGAAAAACAAAGCTATCATCAAAAGATTGCAATCTTGCTAATTCACGTACAGAAAAAATCCTATTTTCAAAAGGTGATATATAATCATCTGGTAATGTAACAACTGTGAAAGAAGGTTTATTTCTATTGAGTTTTTTTCGCATATTTTTTTTAGTAAGTAATGTCTCTATCATATCGTTATTTATTTCTTTATTTTTAAATTTATTAATAATATCTTCATTAGACAAATCATATTTTTGAGATAATAAATTTAATAAAGCAGTTTTTCCTTCTAAATCTATTCCTTGTTCTATAATTCTTCTTTTTAAAGCTGCGCCATCTTCTTCTTCTCTAAATAATGAAAATCTTTCCTCTATTATTTCTTGATGAGTAGATAATTCTGTATTGCATGGAATAAATTCGCATTTTATTGGATTTTTGTTTATATTAGGAGTTCTTCCATTTTTAGAATCTTTCTGAAATGATGTTAATATTGGATTTATTTGATTTTTCGTTTTATCATCTGTTATTAAATCACCTATAGCCTGTAGAACTGTAACTTTGTTATTCTCACTACATGTTGGTTCTGGATAATTAGGAGCATTTTCACCCTCTGCATAAGCAATGAAAATAGCCCTTTTTCGTTTTTGAGGCACTCCATAATCGGAAGCATCAAGGACTCTAGGTGATAGTACATTATAACCAAGTAAATTAAATTCATTTATTAAAATTGTAGGAGCAGTTGTGTTTTTAGGATATCGATGCCCTGTTGTACCTATAAAGTTATCAAACTTAGTATCATTAAAACCTTCAACATTTTCCATTACAACATATCTAGGATGTAGTTCACTAATAACTCTTAAATACTCTTTAAAAAGCATATTTCTAGGGTCATCTGCTTTTCTTTTTCCTGCTCTACTAAACCCTTGACAAGGTGGCCCACCAAAGATTGCATCAATTCTATTTGGTTTTTCTATGTGTTCTTCATCGAAAAAAGTAAGGTTATTAATGCAATTCCATATAAAATTACCATTTAATTCTCTTATATCTCCTCTATGATAATAAGTATTATATCCTTGTATTAAGCCTAATTGCTCATGCCTATTCATATATGTTTTTTGAACATCAATATTTATATCACTTGAAAATAATATGTGAAAACCAGCTTGAATGATTCCCTCACTCATACCACCAGCACCACAAAACAAATCTATAGCATACATATTACTACCTCCTTATAAAATTCTAACATAATAGAACATAAAAGTCCAGGGCTTTTTTAAATTTTATCATATTTTTTTATAAAAGTCCAGGGGTATTATGTAATAAGTATATTACCATAAAAAAAACAAATGTTCAACATAATTACACAAAATTTTTAAAAAAATTGTATGATTTATAAATATTAGAAACTTCCATATTGTGAAGCTATTAGAGATTTCTTAGATTAATTATAATTTCAATCAATCTACAATTAATTTAGTTAAATGGTCAAATAAACAGTTTAATTACCAATTTGTTGTCAAAAAAAGTCTTTTATGATAGAATATGTTTAAATAATTAGATGGAAAGGAATGAAATTATGAAAGAAATAATAAAAGAAATAGATGAATTCAATGAAGAAAGAGATTGGAACAAATTTCACTCACCAGAAAATCTAGCAAAATCAATCTCAATTGAAGCAGGGGAACTATTAGAATGCTTTCAATGGGATAGTGAAAATTATAATAAAGAGGAAGTATGTGAAGAACTTGCAGATGTATTTACATATTGTATTCAAATGGCTATGAAATTGAATGTAGATCCTAAAGAAATAGTATTAAAAAAATTAGAAAAAACAAAGAAAAAATATCCAATAGAAAAAGCTAAGGGAGTAAGTACTAAATACAATAAATTATAAGAAAATTTAAGGGGTAATAATAATGAGTTCGGATTTTGAAGTTAAGGAATATGAATTTAATACAGAAACACTAAATAATATTAATCCAAAATATATTAATTGGCCAGTAGTTTATTTAATAAATAATAAAAATAAAATTTATATTGGTGAAACATCCAATATAAAAAGTAGAATGAAACAGCATTTAGACAATCCAGATAGAAAATTTTTAAAATTGATTAATATAATATTTGATAAAAAATTTAATAAGTCTGCTATATTAGATATAGAACAAAATTTAATCCGTATGTTCTATGCTGATACAAGATTTGATTCAGATAGTGGCATATTAAATAAAAATAATGGTCAGTCTCCAAAACATAATTATTATCAAAGGGAAATGTATTTAAATAAATTGGTGGACATATGGAAAAAACTTCAACAGAAAAGGCTAGTTAACAATTCTTATAATAGCATTATAAACTCTGATATATATAAATATTCTCCATTTATTTCATTAACTAATGAGCAAGAAGATATAATGTGTAAAATTATTAATAATATATTGGATTGTTTAGAAGGAAAAAGCACAAATGAAACTTCAATTATTACTGGACTAGCAGGAACAGGTAAAACAATTTTGGCAATAAATTTAATATATAATATAGTTAATGCAGATTTTAGTAATATTGATACTTTTGAAGATGATGAGATAGAAATTTTATCAGAATTTGATAAAACGATGCATCGACTAAGAAAATATATACTATTTAATGGAAAAATCAAAATAGGATTCGTTGTTCCCATGACATCATTAAGAGAAACATTAAATGTTGTATTTAAAGCAATAAATAAGAAAAATCTAAAAAATATTGTAATTGCTCCAGGTGATGTTACTAAGGATAATTATGATATAATTATATGTGATGAAGCTCATAGATTAGCACAATATAAAAATATTGCCAATATGGGACATTTTAAGAAAAAATGTAAAGAACTTGGAATTGATGAAAATACATCTACACAACTTGATTGGATAAATATGAAATCAAAATATAAAGTATTATTTTATGATGGAAATCAAACTATTAAAGGATCAGATATACAAGCAGACAAAATGGATAATTTAATACAGAAGAACAGTGATAAATGTTACTCTTTAACAACACAATTAAGATGTAAATCGGGAGAACTATTTTTAGAAAATATAGATAAATTATTCAAATGTACATTAAAAAATAAAATAGAATCATCTAAAGATTTTGAAATAAAAGTATTCGACAATCCTAATGAAATGATTGAAAGAATAAAGCTGTTAGATAAAGAAATGGGATTATGCAGAAATGTTGCAGGATATGATTGGGAGTGGAAATCAAAAGGAAAATCATATGAAGAAATAAGAAAAAAAGATTTATACGATTTTAATTTTGAAGGAAAGAAATATATATGGAATCATACCAATAAAGCTTGGATACTTTCAAATAATGCAGTAAATGAAATTGGATGTGTACACACAGTACAAGGTTATGACTTAAACTATGTCGGAGTAATTATTGGATCAGATTTAAGTTATGATAAAGAAAAAAATAAGATTGAAGTTCATATAAATAAATTAAAAGATTCAAATGTTAAAAGAGGAACAGATGAAAAAACTGTACAAAAATATATAATTAATACATATAAGGTGTTATTAGAACGAGGAATCAAAGGTTGTTATATTTATGCATGTGACGAAGGCATGCAAGAATATTTGAGTGAACATATAGAAAATTATACTTCTAATAGAGAATAGGTAAAAGCTTGATCAAATGTTAAAATATATAAATTCATAGGAATAAATTAAAAAATAAATAATAGGTGAATAAATATGAAAATTAAATGTTTGATTTGTGGAGATATAATTGAATCAAAAAGTGTACATGATTTAGCATCTTGCAAATGTGAATCGTGTTATATTGATGGTGGAAGTTATTATGCACATATAGGAGCAAAAGATTTTAGTAAGATAATTAAAATTCTAGATGATGGAACAGAAGTTAAAGGTGATGAATAATTAAATAACAAAAGAAAAGCAAAATAATTGTAATTATAAATTACAGAGTTATTTTGCTTTTTTGATAATAAATACCAAAGTTCGACAATATTTTCAAACGATATAATATATAATCTAATAAGGAGGTAAATTTAAATGAACAATAAAGAAGAATGTTATAGCAAAATAATGGAATTTATAAACAATAATGATAAATGCATATTAGTAAAAGGAACAAATCAATATAAAAAGCATAAGTTAGTAATGTCCATTATTAATAAATACTACAAGAATGAAAAGATTTTATTTAGAATTAATGGAATGGAAAATATTTTAAACAATGAATTTATAGGATGGATAGGCATTAAGAAAAGAGTTAAAAGTGGAGAAAGCATAAAAATTGGAAATAATTATTATCAATTTGATAGTATTATTAATTCTAATACATGGTTTAATACAGATAAAAAATTTAAATTTGCAATAGTATATCCAATCGACTCTATTATAAGAAATAAAAAGTATGAGGTATTAGAAAATTTATTTAATTATAAGGAGTTAGAAAAGATATTTTTGATATCATGGACTGATAGCAAAAAATATGATTATAATGGACTTGAAAGATATATAAATTCTATCGCCATTTATGATGCAGAAGAGGAAGATATAAATTATCATAAGAGAGTTATAGAAATTCAAACAAAATAATACTTGGAATGGAGATTATAAAATGAATAAAAAATTAAATCAAATTGAAAGGATTATTATTGCAGTACTATATATTATAATAATGCTACTACTATTTAAATTTATGGGAAAAGACATTGGAAAGGTTTTAAATTTTAGTGAAGATTCTAGTATATGGTTTTATTCAGGTGCTTTATTAATAGTTCTAGGAAATTATTTAACAGAGCCATTTTTCTCAAAACCAACTGATACAATAGCCAATTCTATTTCTGTAATATTAGCTATATTAGCAATTGACAATAAGGAAATGTTTGTAGGATATATGATAGTACTGACTTTTTCAATAATAATGTTGTTATTAAGTATAATACTAATAGCAATTAAAGATAAACAAAGCAGAATAAAAGATATATTATTTTTTATAGTACAAAAATTTGGAAGTGCAAAAATATTATTTTCAGGTATATATTTATTAGCATCATATTCATATTTTGCAAACAGTGGATTAATGAAATATTTTATTATATCAATTGCATTATGGATATGTTTAGTATTCTTTGATGTAATTGGAATGCTTATGATTACAATAAAAAGATTTCTAAAAATTACTATGAATAAAAAAGATAATAGTATTATAGGTATTGGAATTTCGTCAAAGGATATCAGTATGTATGAAATTAGGGTATATGATAATAAAATAAAAAGCTATATAAATGAATTAGTCAGTATATATATTGGAAATAATAACTTTTATATTGGAATAGTTATAAATCAAAAATCTACAATTGATAAAGAATTATTAGAAGTGAGAATTTTACAAAGTAATGGAAGAAACATAGTGGCTACTTCAGACGATTTAGGATATTTAAAGATAAATAATAATATTTTTGATAAAGAAAATGATACTAGATTAGTATATATAGAAAATATATCAAGCATATTAAAAGAAGAAATTGAACAAAACGAATTATACATGCTAAAAAATAATTTAATAGGATATATTAGTAACGAATCAAATATAAATGTTATTAAATTTAAAATTATAAATGAAGACAAGATAAGAATAAAAGAAGGAATGATAGTACAAACTTATATTCAAGGAAAGAAAACATTATATCAAATAGTAGATGGTATTACAAAATCAGATGATGTTGAACATAGTAATACTTCTTATAAAATAGGAGTAGCTAGAAAGCTAGGACAATATGACTATGAAAATAAAGAATTAAAAACAATTAATTGGCTACCCAATACATTTGAACCAATATATATTTGTGAATATGGAAAAATAGATGAGAAAAAAATTTCAAATGAATGTATAGGAAAGTTACCAAATACAGATATGGGAATTCCACTATTGGACATTGATTCGCTTGTTACACATAACACCGCAATACTTGGAATATTAGGAATAGGAAAGTCATGTTTGGCATATGAAATCATAAAAAAAGTTACAGACAAAAATGTTAAAGTAATATGTATAGACATTACTAATCAATATTGTTCAGAAAAAGGACTATATTATTATTTGGATGAGAATGAAATTCAAAATCAAATTAAAGACGAATATTTAGAAGCATTAAATTCTAAGGCAGAAAAAACTGGAAGGCAAGAGAACCCATCAGAATGGGGAAATAAAGACATATACATAAAATGCATAAATACCGTTATAAAAGAATTTATTGATAGTGATAAAAAAATATTAGTAATAAATCCAGACTTACATATAGTAAAGAAACCGTTAACACAATTCAGGATATCAGAGTTGGTTGAAATGACTTTAGTTGAAAAGGTTAGAGTCATATCAGAAGAATTATTAAAAATAGCAATGGAAAGAGGAATGTCAGATTGTGCTAAATATCTAATTGTATATGAAGAAGCACATTCTCTCATACCAGAATGGAATTCAGCATCTAATACTAGTGACCAAATTGCAAGTAATGGAACAGCAAAAGTTATAATGCAAGGAAGAAAATATGGACTAGGATGTTTAGCTATTACTCAAAGGACAGCGAACATAAGCAAAAGTATATTAAATCAATGTAATACAATTTTTGCATTAAGAATATTTGATGATACAGGAAAAAATTTCTTAGAAAATTATATTGGAATGGATTATGCCAATATATTGCCAACATTAGAAGAAAGACATGTTGTTGCTGTTGGAAAAGCACTAAAATTGAAACAACCTATTATTTTACAATTAAATAATAGAGAAAATTTTAAAATAAGTGAAAGTAATGATAATATATAGTAAAAGGCGAGAATTGACTCGCCTTTTAAAGTGCAATTTTATATTTTTAAAGTGCAAATTTTGCACTTTAAAATGAAACATTATTGTCAAAACATCCACCAACTAACTGCACTCCATCACAAAATCCATTCCTATAATACTTCTCATTCCAATAATCAATATAATCCATAAAATTTTCATCAAGAAAACCAAGCTGTTTTTCAACATATTTTTTATCCTTATTAGGAACACGTTTTAAAATTCTCTCACTAATTTCATCAAAATAAATATGATGTTTTCTATCCTCATCACAAGTCAAAGAACATAAATCTTCCTCTCTAAAATTTAACCAATCCTTTAAAATATCATTATTAACCTCTCTAAAATTATTCATTGTTAAAACCTCCATTTTTATAAATTTCAAATTAAGCACATCAAAACACAAGAAAACTTGTAAAAACAAACTTAAAAATTCATTGAAATTTCATGTATTTGATGCCTCAAAAAACTGGGGACAAATTGGGGACAATCGTTGCCAAAAAGTACAAAATTCAACCAATTTCATAATCTCACTAATTTGCTCTAACCCTATTAAAACTAGTAAAAACTCAAGTTAACAAAATTTCTCAAAAATCACAATCAAATTCTCATAACCCGAAGGTCGTAAGTTCGAGTCTCTTTTTTACAATTGGGTACAATAAAGGTTTCATAGAAAAATGCTTTTTTTGCATATACTACCAAATATAAAAAAGGTTTTCTAAAAAAATATGTTCAATATAGGCTTAAAATAGATATGTCACAAATACATTGAAAATAAAATATTGAAAAATATTTAAAATTGATATAAATTTGTATAAACTTTTAGTAGGGTAATTAAAAAAATGAATAAAAGATACCGATTTGATAGAATATTTTTATAGAAAAAATAAAAGAGGAAGGAGAAAGGTTGAGGAATGTCTCCATTCCAAGTATCACTGTGTACAGGTTGGCATAGAGCAATATAGAAAGATTTTGAAATTATTAATAAATAATGGAGCAGATAAAAATAGTACTTCTAGATTTTCCAAAACTAATATAAAAGAAACTTATCAGAATGAACTGATTTGGCAGTGTATATGGGATATGTGGGAGTGAGGTATGCAGAGCGAAATATAATAAAATCAAGCTATACAAATATTGAAAAAAATCATATATTATGATATTAAATATATGGGTGAAATGTATGAATAAAAATACAAAAAAATTAAAGCGTATTGCAATAATATTGTTATATATTATAATAACTGCTGTAAGCGTAAATTTTAACATTGGAAAGGAAAACCAAACAAGCAATATTATAGAAAACGACAAAATTTCTTACGCTATATCAAACATTCCAAAATACAGTGGAGAAATATTTATTGAAATAAACAACAATGTGCCTCAATTTACTGCGCAAGACATAAGTATACAGAATGATTATTATTCTGATTTAGAAAATGGCAGAGTGCGGAAGGGCAATGATAAAAACTAGTTGGAAAAAGGCTAATGAAGATGACGAAAAAGATGATTATTCTTCAATTACACCAACAGGATTTAAACAACAAAAATATAACACAAACACTATTCCAGGAGGATATCTATATCATAGATGTCATATAATTGCGTGGAAATTAGGTGGAATAGATGTGGATAAAAGAAACATAATGACAGGGACACAAAGCTTTAATATAAATGGAATGAAACAATTTGAAGATCAGGTTTATAATTATTTGAAGGAAAATCAAACTAACCATGTCCTATATAGAGTTACTCCATATTTTGAGGGCGAAAATAAATTAGCAAATGGTGTAAATATTGAAGCATATTCTATTGAAGACAATGGAAAATTACAATTTAATGTATATGTATATAATGTGCAAAATGGAATTATTATTAATTATGCAACAGGAGAAAGTAAATTAGAAAAATAGGAGGTGAAATATTGGACTTAAATATATTTGAAAGAAACAATAATAATAGTAATGGTTTCATAAAGGAATTTATTAGAGATTTAAAAAATGCATTAAAAAATATGATGGATGAAGGTAAAGGTATGAATGAAAATGACAAAGTATTAGAAGAATATAACTTATATGAGAGAAGAAAGATTTTTTTAGATAACAAAAGCTGGAAAGGAAATAGCTATGCTTGGGTAATGGATGAGAATTCGGTTTGTATATCAGAAAATGGTGATGGTGGACCGTGTTCTATATTTGAGATAGATTTACCTAAAAATGCAAAAGTTGGAGAAGTTTATGAAAAAATTGATGGTAAGTATATTTATAATTTTGACATGACGGCTAAATTAAAAGAAATTAACTAGCACTTGCAACTTAAAGATATTTACAAATTAATAAAAGATAAATAATATAATATATCTAGCTTTTTTATAGTGATTATGATATTATTGTAATAACTTAAAAAAGTAGGAGGAAAGATATTATGGAAAAATTAATTATAAAAAAATGTTCTAAATGTGGAGCGCTGGTCGAAGTTTTAAAGGACTGCAGTTGCGATAATTGTGGTATAGTTTGCTGTGGAGAAAAAATGGAAGAAATCATTCCAAATAGCATGGATGCTGTAGCCGAAAAACATATACCAACGTATGAAAAAGTCGAAGATGAAATATTTGTAAAAGTAAATCATGTAATGGATAAAGAGCATTATATAGAGTGGTTGGCAATGATTGCCGGTGAGAAAATATGCAAAATCAAACTATATCCAGAACAAAATGCAGAATGTAGATTTAAATATATACCAGGTTCAAAAGTATATGCTTATTGCAACAAACATGGACTATGGTCTACAGAAATTAAATAATATGGAGTGATACAATTGTAGGATTAATGGCAGGTATAAAAGATCCAGAATCTGCAAATCCATGGGCATAGAAAAAACAGATCTCTTAATGAGGTCTGTTTTGCCAATTAGAGAATATTTGAATAAAATTTACTAAATTTTAACTTTTTCTAGCCTTTAAATTTAATATTTAAGTGATATAAAGAATATAATATTAATATAGAAAAAATAAAGGTAGGGAAAAAATGAAAACAATTAAAATATTAATTCCAATATATAATGAGGAAGAATCACTTCTATTTTTAAGAAATAGACTAACATCTATAATAAACAAGCTAACAAATTATAGAATTGAAGTACTGTTCATAAATGATGGAAGCAAAGATAATAGTTTAAAAATAATAGAAGGAATAAGAAAAAAAGATAATAGATTTGAATATATATCGTTTTCAAGAAACTTTGGAAAGGAAATAGCTATAATAGCAGGATTAGACTATTCTAGGAAAAGCGATGCAGTAATAATAATGGATGCAGATTTGCAAGATCCACCAGAACTTATACCAGAAATGATACAAGAATGGGAAAAAGGATATGACGATGTGTATGCAACAAGAAAAACAAGAGATGGAGAAACATGGCCAAAAAAATTCACATCAACTATGTACTATAAAACATTACAAAAGTTTACTAAAATACCAATACAAAAGGATACAGGAGATTTTAGATTATTAGATAAAAGATGTGTACAAGCAATGTGCAAATTAAGAGAAACAGGAAGATGCTCAAAAAGTATTTTTAGTTGGATAGGATATAACAAAAAGGCAATATATTTTGATAGGGACAAAAGAATAGCAGGAGTAACAAAATGGAATTATAAAAAATTAATAGACCTAGCAATAGATGGAATAACATCACTTTCTATTTCACCATTAAGATGGCCAATATATATATCATTTATTACATTTGCATCTTGGCTAATTAATCTAATATATGTTATTATTAAACAAACAATAGAACCATATCAAATAATTATTTCATTAATACTCTTCTTTATGGGCATACAATTTGCATTAATTGGAATATTAGGTGAATATATAGGAAGAACATTTAATCAAACAAAAAATAGACCACTATATTTAATTGATGAGATAAATGGAGAAAAATATTGGGAGAATAAAGATGAGGAAAAAGACAACAATCATTTTAATAATAATTATATTAGTTCAGATATTAATTAGAATTTATTTTGGGTATCAAAAACAATACTTTCATATGGATGAAATGTACTCATATGGCCTAATGAATTATAATAAACTAAATATTGCAGATAATGAGGATTTTTTAAATAAATGGCATAATAAAGAATATTTTGAAGATTATTTAGAAGTTAACGACAATGAAATTTATAATATAAAACCTGTATATGAAAATCAAAAAAATGATGTACATCCTCCACTGTATTATTTACTATTAAGAATATCTGCAACTTTTACAATAAACAAATTTACAAAATGGACTGGAATTTTATTAAATATAACAATATTTATAATATCAAGTATAATGGTATATCTAATATCAAAAGAATTATTTAAAAATAAAATATATGCAGTATTGACAACATTAATTAATGGACTTACACTAATTAGCTTAAATAGTACATTATATATAAGAATGTATGAACTATGTAATTTAAATATATTAATAATTACATTCTTACATATGAAAATATATAATAAAGAAAAAATAAGACCAATAAATATATTTTTGATTTCTACATTTATGATTTTGGGAGGGCTAACACATTATTACTTTTTTATTTACGCATTTGTATTATATTTAATATATACAGTAAAATGCATAAAGCAAAAGAATTACAAAAACCTGATGATATATAATATTGGAATATTTATATCATCAGTTATTTATATACTCATATTTCCATATGCAATATCACATATATTTTTCAGCTACAGAGGGGTAACTGTAGAAGTGGATGTAATAAAAAATATAGTAGGATACTGCAAAAAGATAAATAAAGAATTCTTTAATGGGTTATTGCCATTTATAATAATTTTAACAGGAATTATAGCAATAAAACCTAAAAAGAGTGATATTAAAATGAATGGAGAAATGGTTTTACTAGTAACTCCAATTTTGATTTATTTATTAACAATAGTATTAAAAGCTCCGTATATTGAAACAAGATATATAATTCCAATATATTCATCAATGATAATTGCAATAGCATATTGTTTAAGAGAATTTGTAAGAAAACGTGCAAGTTGCAAACATACATTATTTATAATATCAATAATATTTTTCACAATAATATACAGTCCATTTGTGAAAAATACAAAAATAGAATATATATATTCACAATATAATAATATAGCAGAAAAAATAGCAGAAAAAAATTTGCCAATAATTTATGTTTTTAATACAAAGGAAAATAGAATACTAGATGATCTATATTTATTCACATTAGTGGATAAATCAATTATAATAGATGTTGAAAATTATGATAAAATAGAAAAAACAGAAAGTAACTTCATTTTAATTTGTAATAATGGGGTAAACGAAGAAAAAATAAAGTCAACAATAAACGGAAAAATTGAATATGTGCAAAGAATGAATGCATGCAATATATATGAGGTGAAAATGGATGTATAATATATTAGTAGTGGATGATGATAAGGAAATAGCGGACTCAATTAAAATTTATCTAGAAGAAGAGGGATACAATGTATTTGAATGTTATGATGGAGAAAAAGCTATTGAAATCTTAAAGAAAAAAGATATACATTTAGTATTGTTAGATATAATGATGCCAAAAATAGATGGAATTGCAGTGGCACGAGAAATAAGAAAAACAAATTCAGTTCCAATAATATTTATATCTGCAAAGTCACAAAGTATAGATAAAATAATCGGGTTAAATGCAGGAGCGGATGACTATATTACTAAGCCATTTGAACCGCTAGAATTAATAGCAAGAGTTAAGTCAAATATAAGAAGATATACTAAGCTTGGAAATCTTATAGAAAATGATAACATAATAATAGATGGACTAGAAATTAATGATAAAACAAAAGAAGTAATGGTTGATGGAGAAAAAATAAAGCTTACATCTATAGAATATAAATTATTACTTTTTTTGGCAAGCAATAAAGGACAAGTATTTTCAATAAAGCAAATATATGAAAATGTTTGGAAAGAGCCATTTGACGGATATGAAAAAAAAGTAGTAGTGCATATAAGCCATATAAGAGATAAAATAGAAATAAATCCTAAAGAACCAAAATATCTAAAAGCTGTGTGGGGACTAGGGTACAAGATAGAAAATATATAAAAATATTATTATATCTTAGGAAAGGGAAAATAAAGCATGAAAAAAAGCAGAAAAAAGTCAAAAATAAATATAGCGAGACTATTATTATTCATATCGGTAATAATATTATGGATTTTAGGAAACAATATATATTCAAATGTAAGACGATTTTCTTGGGCTGAAATTGCTAAAGCAAATTTTTTACAAACAGAATCATATAAAAGTGCTATAACGCATGAAATAGAAACTTTGGAAGATGCTATTTACTGGAGCATATGGAATGATGAGCTAGAAAGCTACCCAGGACTTGAATACATAAATAGAGAAAATTCAAATATAGAGTACACAGCAGATATTACAACAAACACGGGAAAACATATAATACTTAGCAATTTAAAAACAGTAATACAGGATAAAGAACATATAAAATCAGAATTTAAAGAAAGTTTACAATATTATATTTGTAGTTTAAATTCTGTACCAGATACAAATATAGATGTGTTGCAGAAATATGGATTTAAAGCTGACCAATCCAGATTTGAAGTATTGGATATATATGTAAAAGTAAATTTAGATAATAATGGCTATATGAAAACAATACAACAAAATTATTATAAAGCAAATCATAATGTAAAGATAAATATAATCGGAGTAGTTATATTTTCAATATTATCTATAGTACTTTTATATAAAGCAATAAAAAGCGGTATTTACACGGATTTCTTTGATGTTAAAATACTAACGATATTAGGAATGGAAGCAATATTTGAAAAAATTAGTATAGAATTAATTTGCCTTATTTTATATGCTATTTTAGCAGAAATATTTTTTAATAGTGTAAAAAATATAAAGCAAGCTAAAGCACAAAATGAAAAAGTAGTAACCAATTTTATAGAAAAAATAAAAGAAAATTATAAATTAATAATAATAGTGGTGGTAGTAACAATAATAGCTATGGGAATAATTTCAGCAACTACATTACACTATGGTATTGTAATATATGATGTTAAAATTAAAGCATTGGTGATTTTGATATATGTGGCAATAGTAATTATTTTCTTAAAAAATGTCTCAGAATATAATAAAATAGAAAAGAAAATAAGAAATATAGTGTCAGGAGAATATCAATCAGAAATAAAAACAGACAATAAATACCTAAAAAATATGGTCCAAGACATAAACAATATAAAAAAAGGCATAGAAAATGCAGTAAATGAAAAGGTTAAATCAGAAAGATTAAAAACAGACTTAATAACAAATGTATCACATGACTTAAAAACTCCACTTACTTCAATAATAAATTATGCTAATCTTCTAAAAAAAGAAAATATAGAAAATGAAAATGCGCAAAAATATATAGAGATTCTAGAAAATAAATCAAAAAAATTAAAAAATTTAACAGAAGATTTAATAGAAGCATCTAAAATAAGCTCTGGAAATGAAACGGTAAATTTACAAAAATTGAATTTCGCAGAAATGATATTACAAGCAAATGGAGAATTTGCAGAAAAGTATGAGAGTAAAGATTTAAAATTGATTAGCAAAATAGAAAAAGAGGAGATCTTTGCACAATTAGATAGCAAAAAAATGTGGAGAGTATTAGAAAATATATACAATAATGCATATAAACATTCTTTAGAAGGGACAAGAATATATGTAAATGTTGAGCAAAATGATAAAATAGTATTTACAATGAAAAACATATCAAAAGAAGAGTTAAACATAACACCAGAAGAGCTAATGGAACGATTTGTTAGAGGAGATAAATCTAGAACAAGTGGTGGCAATGGATTACGGTCTTTCAATAGCTAAAGATTTAGTGAGTTTGCAAGGAGGAAAAATGCAAATAAAAATAGAAGGTGATTTGTTTACAGTAAAAATAATAATTTAAAATTCTTTCCAACCGTTAATATTAGATCTTCTAATAGCACCCATAATATTTGCTCTAACGGTTGGAATTTCTATAACTAATTTAGAGATTAACTCTTTTATAGATTCCCTTTTAGAAACCCCATCCATAGGGCATACTTTAGGCATTACTTCTATTCCTTGCCTCCTAACAAATTTACGTACTTCTTTTTCAGGTATGTAAACCATAGGTCTAATTAAAGTTATTTTAGACCTATCCATATAGCTAATTGGAGCAAAAGTTGACAAATTTCCAGCATATAAAAGATTCAAAAAAAATGTTTCTAAAACATCATCTTCATTATGCCCCAAAGCAATTTTGTTACAATCATGAGCGATTGCAGAAGAATTTAAAATTCCTCTACGCAAGTTGGCACATAAAGAACAAGGATTTTTTTCCTTCCTTATATCAAAAACAATTTCTTTTATATAGCTTTTTTCCTCAATAAACTCTACACCGATTTTATCACAAACACTTTTCAAAAATTCTGAATTAAAAAATTCAAATCCAGGATTAACACTTATTGCAACTACTTCGAACTTCTTAGGATAGAATCTTTGCAAAGCCTTTAAACCCATAAGTAAGGTAATAGAGTCTTTTCCGCCAGAAAGACCAACAGCAATTTTATCTCCTTCATTTATCATATTATAATTTTCGATTGCTTTTCTCATATAACTTAACATTTTTTGCATAAAAATCACCTATAAAATTATAGCACAAAAACACATAAAAAGTAAATGTTATACCTTGCCAAAACACAATTAATGGTGTAAAATAAAAATATATGTGTTTGTAGCTCAGTTGGATAGAGCGCTCCCCTCCTAAGGGAGAGGTCGGGGGTTCGATTCCCTTCAAGCACACCAAAGTTGAAAAGTCTTGTAAGTGCTGAAATATCAGTACCTTACAAGACTTTACTGTTTCATTAGTAACAAAAATTCTATTTTCTTAATATATATAATTAGGTGGTTATATATGAGAATGTTAAGACGAGTAAATACAAAAGATATTGTGCCGACAAATTTAAATTATACATATGAGCTAATGCAAACAAATATTAAAGCCTTAAGAAAAAGATATTCATTTTTGAATATTGGAAATATGGGGAAAAGCGTATTGGGAAAAGATATCCCGTATGTAAAAATAGGAAATGGGAATAAAGAAGTTATGTATTCAGGTGGAATACATGCAAGTGAGTGGATTACATCATTATTAATGATGAAATTTGTAGAGAATTTTTGCAAATCAGTTGTAAATAACTTTAATATATATGGACAAAGTGCAAGAAATATATTTAATCAAGTTTCAATATATGTAGTTCCAATGGTAAACCCGGATGGAGTAGATTTAGTAACAGGAGCAATAAAAAGTAACACAAAAGAATATGAAAGTGCAAAAAAAATAGCCAATAATTATTCAAAAATATCCTTTCCAAATGGTTGGAAAGCAAATATCAATGGTGTGGATTTAAAAAACTACCAACCAATTTGCAAAGTCTTGTAACTACTGAAATTACACGACTTTGCATTTTTGATTTTCATTTATTAATTCTTCGATTTTTATAAATTCATCTAGATTTTCATTAATAGAATTTAGTTTTGAAAAGTTAAAATATATGTACACATTTTTATTTTTATCAATTTCTATTTTATTGATTAATCTATATAAATAAATTTTATCGATCTTCTCTAATTTCAAAAAATTCTCTATTAATTCATCTAACTCTTTTTCTTCTTTTGTTTTATTTTTAGTATTAATTTTTTCTTCTGTTCCAATTAGTTTTTGTTCTAATTCTTTCTTTTGCTCATTTAGTTTTGTTCTTTCTAAATTAAATTTTTGTGATACTCTAACATAATCTTCTTCTTGTAAAACTCCTCTTAACTTATCCATATACATCTTGTCTAAATTATTATTTATATCCAATATAGCTCTATCAATTTGCCCTATTTTTTTCTTATATCCTTCTCGAATATCAAGAGTTTTATTTTGATATTTTTCATAAATTGAATAAAAAATCTCTTTATCCGCATATATTTGACATATCTTTTTTACAATATAAATAATATGCTTTTCAAACTTCTCATAATTCATGTTTAGTGAATAGCACCCTTGTTCTTTTGCATTACTACAAGTTATATATGGATGTGATTTTGCATTTCTTTTAGAGTTCTTTTTAAGTACTATTTGCAGTTTTCTTTTGCAATGATAACAGTAAAGTAATCCTCTTAACAAATAATCATATTTAAGTTTTGTATTTGTTCCTCTTTTTTCAATGATACATTGTACTTTTTCAAATGTATCTTTATCAATAATAGCTTCGTGTGTATTATCAACTCTTATTTGATTTTCCTTTTCAACTGTTCTTATTTTCTTGACTTTGTATGATATAACTGACTTTTTATTTTGTATTGTATTTCCGATATACACCTCATTTTTTAACATATTGCATAGAGTAACCTCATTCCAATCATAGTTTGTTTTATTGCGTGAGCAACAAGGTTCTGGGGTACCCGACTGCAATCTTTGATTGCTTAGTCGGGTCAGGTTCTTATTTTCATCTTGTACAATTCCTGTTTTTCTATAACCTGTTGGAGATAGGTATTTATTTGAGTTTAAGAATTTTACTATTTCTACACTTCCATGACCATTTGTATACATATCAAAAATCCTTTCTACAATATCTCTTACTTGCTCATCTATAATTAATTTATTTTTAATTGTAGGATGCCTTTTGTAACCATAAGCTGGAATACTGCACATATATTCTCCTTGCTTCTGTTTTTCCTTCAAAACACTTCTGATTTTCTTTGAAATATCTTTTGCATACATGTCATTCATTATTGCTTTAAAAGGTGTTATATCGTTATTTGTGCTATCAATACAGGTATCTATTCCATCAGTTATTGCAACATATCTAATATTATTTTTTGGGAAATAATCCTCTAAATAAAAACCTGTTTTAATATAATCTCTACCAAGTCTTGATAAATCTTTTGTAATAACCATATTAATATTTTTATTTTCTATATCCTGCAATAAATCATTAAACGAAGGTCTGTCAAAAGTTGTACCACTTATACCATCATCAACATATTCTTTAACTAAACATAAATTATTCTCCTTTACATATCTTTGCAAAATTTTTCTTTGATTACCGATACTTTCGCTTTCTTGCTTGTCGCCATCTTCTCTAGATAGTCTTATATACATTCCGTACTTTGAAATTTTGACTTCTTAAATCCAGCATTTAACCTCCTATCCGTAATCATCTATGCTTATACTATAATGTGCTCTTTAAATTTTTGCAAATGTTTCGTAATAATTACTTATTCTTTACTTTTATGCTTTCTAAATAATCCTTAAAGACTAATCCTATTGCTTCTCCAATATTTTGCTTTTCTTCTGTAAAGATACAATATGTATTAAACTCTAGTTTATTATCTTTTGTTCTATTTTTATCCTCGATCATACTTATTCAAATCCTTTCGTACTACTATAGAATATTAAAGAAAATGGCATACTATGACACTTAAATTAAGTGTATTTGTCAATGTGCAATTTGATTACCTATACACATAGGCGAAAAATTATAAAATTATCCCGATATTTTTATAATTTTTTATCTTCCTAGCATAAACAACGAATAAATCTAAAAAAGTTATAGACAAAATAAAAAAAGAAGCAAGAATTTTTAGTATTACTACTAATTTTCTCACTTCTTCTCTTAATAAGATTGTTAACAAATTATTTTATTATTTATGATATTCTGCATAAATTTTTTCTAATATCAAAAAATCTTCATCTGGTGTTTTTGATAAAAAAACATTGTTCCTCTAACATCTTCTAAACCCAATTTTTTTCAAGCATAACTAAATGATTGACAAGGATATCCTCCAGATAATAAATCTAATTCTCCTTTTTTCAGGTTGAATTCCTTTAATAAATCTTTTTGGGAAAACTTCACAATATCCTCTTCAATTCTTTTTTATATTTTTTAAACAAAAAAGAAATTAGAAAATTTTTTCTCTAATTTCTCAACATTTAATATTATTTTACATTTTTATTTCTAATATAATCACCTTCAAACTCATATTCAAGTATGTCCATATGTAACTTATCATAATATTTTCCGTTTAAAAAAATTTCTTCTCTACTTTTTCCAGTATCCTTAAATCCACATTTTAAATAACACTTATGTGCTCTTTCATTTACAGCAAGAAGATCTAATCTTATGCTATGTAAGTTTAAATATTTAAATCCATATTCTAGCAAAAGTTTTATCGATTCTGTTCCATATCCATTACTTCTATAGTCTTCATCACCTATAAATATTCCAAGTACAGCACTTCTTTCAATCCAATTAAAGTGTTCCAATCCAATTGTTCCAACTAATTTATCATTATTCAAATCAATAATATCAAAGTTTTTATTTTCATTATTCTTTGCTGAATTTTCAAGCCAATCTTTTTCTCCAATTAATGTTGTAATTTGTCCACTTCTCCCTGTATAATCTGTTACCTGAAAATCATTCATCCATTCTGTAAATTTTTCAATTTCTTCATCTGATACTCCTTTGGGAGATAAATATATTCTGTCTCCCACTAATTTTTTAAAATAATTCATATATATCACTACTCCCTTAACATTTTATTAAAATATTTATCAGTAAATTCTTTTAATTTATCTTTATTTTCTTCTAACAATTCAATTAGTTTTTTTGCTTCATTATATGCCATATCATAATCTGATTTATTTACTTCAAATCTATCAAGTGCTTTTTTTAATTCATCTTCACCAAGTAATATTATATCTCCTGTTGGTGTTACAACAACATCCAAGTATAAATCATCTTCATAAGGCATTCCATTGTCTTTTTCTATTTTTCTAGCTATATCAAAATACCATTCTATAATTTCGTTATTTTCATTGTACATAGCAGTTAATCTGTGTTTTTTACTATAATCATAAAACTCTAACCATTTATAGTTATTATTTGCCATACATAAGTTAATGTTTTCTACCATATATGGCTTATTCATTTTATTAAATTTAATTAATGCAATATCTCCAACAAAATCTGCATTATTAAAGCTTTTTATTTTAAAATTTCCATCCTTAACAATTTCCATATTTTTAGGATTAGTAACAAATCTTTTCTTTAAACTAATCCAATATCTTTGCACTAGCTCATTTCCAAAATATATTTCATTTTCAAGTATTCCTCCATTTTTTTGAATTGACTTAGCAGATCCAATATTAGCTTTATCACAAACCATTAATACATTATCTATTCCTAACTCTTTACACTTTTCTAATGCCAGTCTAATTTGTTCTGTTGCATAACCTTTTCTTCTTTCAGATGGTCTTACACTATCTCCGATATGTCCTCCATCATTTAGTAGTTTTTCATTTAAAAAATGTCGTATTTGTAAATTCCCAACTATTTTCCTATCTGATTTCCTTATGGTTAAATATAATGTTGCAGGAATTCTATCTTTGTCTATTGTATCAACAGATAAATCATTTTGAACTTTTTCTAACCACCTGTCAAAATCTCTAATTCTGTCAAGTCCTCCATCTCCAGCAATCTCATTTTCTCCATTATCTAAAAATTCTTGTAAATATTCCTCAACTTCTTTTTTATATTCTTTCGTTGGAAATATTAATTCCAATTCATATTTATTCAATTTTATCACTCCATTCTATAAATTCTTCTTTTAATAACCCTGTAATACATTCATCAACATATTTATTTGTTGCTAAACATAGAAATTTCTTTCTTCTTATTCCTTCATCCTTATATCCTAATTTCAGTTGCATTCTTCTTGACTTTTCATTTCCACGAAAATATCCGTTCTCAATTCTTCTTAATTTCAAGACATCAAAACAATACTTGTTTCTTGTGCTAAATGCCTCTGTTCCATATCCATTTTTTTGATATTTTTCATTAAGCCATATTCCACCACCGGCAAGTGCCATCTTTTTTATTAATATTTCTAATCTCTGTACCACCAATAACTTTATTACTAGCTTTTAATACTATTGCTAATGAAATTTTAACATTTTCATCTTGACCTTTCGTATGTTCTATAAATTGTTTAGCATCATTTTCTGTATATGGATATGGAATTGCAGCCATCCATTTTGCAACTTCTATATTATTTAATCCATCTACTATATATTCGACATCTCCATCTTCCCAGTTTCTTAAAATAAGTCTTTTACTTTCAATTTTCATAACTATCACATCTCCTATAAAAAATAAGCCTCACAAAAGAATCTACTTTAAGACTCCTTTGTAAGACTTCTATATAATCTCACTTACGTGTAAACAATCAATCTATTTTAATTGTCCTTTATCGCTCAGATTTGGTAATCCTAGATAAACTCTTAAATCATGTTTTTTATTGTAACATATTATTCTATTTTTGTCAAATTTTCATAACCTTACGATAGTGTCAATTTTTTTCGGGGGTTTTTATTAAAAAATTTTATACCCTCAAAATTGCTCTATAAATAAGCTGTTTATACAACTGCTTTATATTATAGTATTTGTTTAATTTTCATTAAAATCATATAAAATATCTTCAATAAGATACTTACTCTTCTTTGTTAAATTCTTTAGTATATTGTCTCTGATTTTCATAATTTGATATAAATTTTATATTACCTTTATTATTATTTTCCATGCATATAATAATTTCTCATTTGCTTTTAATTCTTTATTATATAATATTTTTGATGGTATTATTGAATAATATCCTACTCTATTTCTTTGTTTATCTTCCATTTTTCCACTCCAATTCTAACAGTAAAAAAACCAATAAAAAAACAGAATATTTCTTTAATATCGAAATACTCTGTATCATAGATGATTATTGCCTTTTTATTAACTTATTTTTGTGGTTGGAAGTTTTTAAAGTCCACAGGTGTAGATTTAAATTTGCAATTTCCGGCAGGATGGGAATTTGCAAAAAAAATAAAATATTCTCAAGGAGTTAACAAACCAGCTCCCAAGGACTATGTTGGAGAAAAACCATTAAGTCAACCAGAAGCAATAGCTTTATACAAGTTTACTTTAGAGCATAATTTTGAATTAGCAATTTCATATCATACGCAAGGGAAAGAAATTTATTGGCAGTATCAAAAATACGCGCCAATCAATAGCTATAATATTGGAGCGAAAATGGCAGAGGCTAGTGGTTATAAATTAACAGATGTGCCATATGAATCAAGTTTTGCAGGATATAAAGATTGGTTTTTACAAAAATATAGAAGACCGAGTTATACTGTCGAGGCAGGAATAGGAGAAAGTCCATTACCTCTATCACAGTTTAATCAAATATATAATGATAATATAGGTATATTAATAATCGGAGCAGCTGTATAACTGCTCCGATACGATATATTATAAATTTTATATCTCTGTATATTTTGCTATGAATGAAATTCAGAGTAAAAATTATCTTTTAATTTTATTTGTTGTTGTTTTATCAAATTCTCTATCTCTTATAACTATTTGTGATATTTTTTTGTAAATAGGAAGTTGTAAGCATGCACTTGAGATATCTTTTTTCAATGTTGATTCAACATTTTCAATTTGTAATTCTTTAATTTTATCTTGACTTAAAAATACTTCAGCTAGAAGTCCGGTTTCTGCACCTTCCTCGTTCTCTATACCTTTTACTATAACTTCTAAAACATATGGAATACGCATAATATAGTTTTCTATTTCTTCAGGAAAAACATTTTTTCCATTTTCTAAAACTATAAGGTTTTTCTTTCTACCAGTAATTAATAGTTGACCTTTTTCATTCATTCTTCCATAATCTCCGGTTTTAAACCAACCATTTTGTAAAACTTCGTTAGTAAGTTTCTCATTTTTGTAATATCCAAGCATTACAGTATCGCCTTTAACGCAAATTTCACCATCACCTTCTGGTGTTACATTCTCAAATTTTATTTCTACACAAGAAAGAGGAACGCCAACAGTTGCACAATCATTAAAATAATCTCTATTTGCAGAAACAAGAGGAGAACATTCGGTAATGCCATATCCGTTTATTAGGTTTATTCCAATGCTATCAAAAAAGGAACCCAATTCTGCTCTAATAGGAGCGCCACCCGTTACAATTTTTATAAGGTTTCCACCGAAAGCATTGTGAATAGATTTAAATAATTTTCTCCTTATATCTATACCAAAAAATCTTAAGAAATTGCTTAGTTTAATCATAATCTTTAAAGCTAAATCCTTATTACCTTCTTTAGCATTAGACCATATCTTTTTATAAAAGAGTTCCACAAAAGCAGGTACAACGTATATGTAATCAGGTTTAAATAATTGTAAATTTTTAAGAACATTTTTAAGACTATCATTAATACAAATGCAAGAATGATGATGCAATCCAACTAAAATTCCAGCAACACCTTCATAAGTATGATGATATGGCAAAATAGATAAGCATGTATCATATACAGTAGAAATTTGTAAACCGCAATAAACAAGACTTACAAGGTTATGTTCAGTAAGCATAACACCTTTTGCCATTCCAGTAGTTCCAGAGGTGTATACAAGTAATCTTAATTCATTTTGGTTGCCTTCTATTGAGCTATATGATGTGTTTCCAGATTTATATAATGCTCTCCCTTTTTCAATAAATTCACTATAAGAAAGAATATTATCAGATGAATTGGTATTAGAAAAACCAATAAAGTATTTTATTTTAGGTAATTTTTTACTAATTTCGTCTATATATTTACCGAATTTTTCGGCATAAAATAGAACTTCGCTATCACTATTTTCCAATACATTTATAATATCCTGTAAAGGAAGTTCTTTATCTATAGGAACAACAACACCGTTGCTTTTTAAAACAGACAAGTAAACTGTAAGCCAAGGATAGCTATTTTCACCTATAACAGCAATATGAGAAGAAGTCATATTGATAGAAAATAGAGCAGTACCCAAACTATAAACATCTTCCAAAAAGTTATTGTAAGTAACACATTTAACGTCTTTATTTTCTTTATATTTAAAAGCAATTTTATCACCAGCATCAGCAGCAGCAGATTCCAACAATTGCTTTATACTATCTACTTTTTCTACATTATAATAGTCATAATTTTCTTTATAATTTTTCATTAGATCCTCCTATAATTTTAAGTAAACCACATAATCTGGTTTTTAAAACCATTATATATTACGAAATATAAAGTGTCAAGACATTGCCAAAAAAATACACAAATTGACCAAAATTAATAAATGTGCTATTATAATACTGTAACTTTCGAAAGGAGAATAACAAAATGAAAATAGAAGCACAAAATTTAATAAATTATCATTGCCCACGTTGGAATGAGTTACCAGAGATAGAATTGTACATTGACCAGGTAATTTGTGTATTACAAAATAATTTGGCTATATTTTTAAAGGAAGAAAATACACCAGTAATAACACCCAATATGATAAATAACTATGTAAAGCAAGAGGTTTTAATGCCTCCAATAAAGAAAAAATATAGTAAAACACATCTTGCATATTTATTTGTTATATGCATTTTAAAAAGGTTAATGAGTATATCAGAAATAAATGAATCAATAAAATCAATGAAAAAATCGTATTCAGTAGAAGATGGGTATAATGTATTTTGTGAAGAGTTAGAAAAAGCATTAAAAAAAGCATTTAATCCAACAGAAGAAATAGAACCAATATTTAAAGAAGAGGACACTAGAGAATATGCAACTTTGAAGGCAATTGTTTCTGCGTTTGCCAATTGCATTCTAGTAGATAAACTAATATTATTAAGAAAATAGGTCACTGAAATTTAAAAATCAGTGACCTGTTTTTCTATATTTTCATTTACAACAGAATTGTTTACATTTTCTATAGGTTTATTAAATAATTTAGGCAAAAAAGCAATACCTAAAAATATTGCAACTATAAAAAAGGTAAGTAAAAATGTTACCAATACTCTATTATTCATATACATCCTCCCTCAAATGATTAACAATTAAAAAAATTATATCATTTAAATAAGCAAATTACCAGTAGATTAAGAATTAAAAAAATATATTTGTGTATAATATATAAAAAATATTGAAAATCAAATTATAATAATGATATAATTTGAAAAAAAGGGGAGAGAGAAATGTCAGAAGTAGAAGAATTAAAAAATAGATTGTTTTATAAAAGAGAAAATGCATGGGAAGATAAAACAGGGGAACAATTAAATAATATTTTTGCATATGCAGAAGGATATATCAATTTTTTAAATAAATCTAAGACGGAAAGAGAAATTGTTGCAAATGCAAAAGAAATAGCAGAATCAAATGGATTTAGATGCATTTGTGCATATGAAACCCTATCTGCAGGAGATAAAGTTTATTACATTAATAGAGAAAAAAGCATGTATTTAGCAGTAATTGGCAAACAAGGCATGGAAAGTGGCATAAATATTGTAGGAGCTCATGCGGATTCTCCAAGATTGGACTTAAAGCCAAATCCATTATATGAAGAAGGGGGATTTGCATACTTTAAAACACATTATTATGGAGGAATAAAAAAATATCAATGGACAACAATTCCACTAAGCATACATGGTGTTGTAGTAAAAGCTAATGGAGAAAAAACATATGTAAATGTTGGAGATGACGAAAAAGACCCTGTATTTACAATAACAGATTTATTACCACACTTAGCACAAGAACAAATGGAGAAAAAGTTAAAAGAAGGAATTTCTGGGGAAGATTTAAACCTATTAATAGGAAGTATACCATATAATGCAGAAACAACAGAAAGAGTAAAATTGAATATTTTAAATATCTTGAATAAAAAATATGGAATTACAGAAATTGATTTTTTAAGTTCAGAATTAGAAATAGTTCCAGCATTAAAATGTAGAACAATGGGCTTTGACGAGAGCATGGTTGCAGGTTATGGACAAGATGATAAAATTTGTGTATATACATCTTTAACAGCACTTGTAGACATGAAAGGAATACCAGAAAAAACTTCTGTATGTATTATAGCAGATAAAGAAGAAATAGGAAGTATGGGAAATACAGGAATGGAATCGCATGTATTTGATAATTTTATTGCAGAGTTACTAAATAAATTAGGAATAAATAGGCCAAATTTATTGGACAAAGTATTTTGCCATTCTAAAATGTTATCTGCAGATGTTGATGCGGGATTAGATCCTATATATGCAAATGTATCAGAAAAAAATAATGCATCTTATTTAGGAAGAGGAATAGGGCTTAATAAATATACAGGCAGTAGAGGAAAGTCAGGAGCTTCAGATGCAAATGCGGAATTTGTAGCAGAGGTAAGGAATATATTAGAAAAAGAAAATATTAAATATCAAATAGCAGAATTAGGCAAAGTGGACACAGGTGGGGGAGGAACTATAGCATATATACTAGCCAATAAAGGAATAGATGTAATAGACTGTGGAGTTCCAGTATTATCAATGCATTCACCTTATGAAGTGACAAGTAAAATAGACTTATACGAAGCATATAGAGCATATAAAGCATTTTGGCTAAATTAAAATAAAGGCTGTTGAGAAATCAACAGCTTTATTTAAAAGATATAATTATAGAAAATTAGAATATTTCCTTAATATTCTTCATAAATATAATCGCCTCAATAATGTCAATAATTGAATACACTACCATAATAGTACCAACTGTTACAAGGATAGCACCAGAATTAATAGTAACATATAAGCCACATATAAACATTAAAATTGACAATATTAAACTAAAAATCCAAGCATTTGAATTTACTGCTTTGAATTTAACAGATAAATCTATTCTAATGAATGCACTATATATAATCCATATTCCTATAATTATTCTAAAAACAGAACTAATAGCAGCTCCACATATTATAGTAATAATTCCTATAATGCAAGCAACTAATCCATATGCTAAATCATAATCATAAAAATTATATTTACCTTTAGAGAGAAAATAATTGATGATTTTATATAAGCCAGCTAGTATAAATATAACACCAAGTGAACAAGTTATAAACTTCAATGTTCCTTCTGGTTCGATGATAAGAATAATACCTAATAGTGCGATAATTAGAGATTCAAGTATTGAAATTAAACCACTTTTCTTAAAAATTTTTTCAATGTAATTCATGTGTATTCCTCCTTCATATATATAAATATATATTATACACATGAATGTGAAATTTGTGTGAAAAAATAAAGATTTCTTCAAATCTACAAAAAAAAGAATAGCTTACGCTATTCCCATTATGGTGAGCCAGGAGGGATTCGAACCCCCGACCCCAGGCTTAGAAGGCCTGTGCTCTATCCAACTGAGCTACTAACCCAAAAGCTATAACAATAAATATAATAGCACTATTTTAAAGAAATGTCAACAAAAATTTAAAAAAATTGTTCAACTGCTAATTATCTTTTGAAATTCCGTTTAAAGCTTAAAAACAGAATTAAGTTTGTG
>OKSD01000314.1_pt1 | contig 53554 bp, 73 predicted proteins | sample 1601221 | NCBI WGS metagenome assembly OKSD01 (sample SAMEA3541550, study PRJEB24748) | human gut metagenome | biome: human gut; feature: human-associated habitat; material: faeces | place: China | collected 2012
TTGATAAGAGCTTTAAGGAATATCGTGGTCGTGTAATCGAGCGTTTCGGTGAGCAGGTTGACCATGAACTGAAGTACAACCTTAAGGCAAAGAAATTTGAGGAAATTGAGGTAGACCCTGAAACCGGCAAGGAAAAGAAAGTAAAGAAGACTGTAACCGTTGCTGACCCAAATCTTCAGAGTGATTATGCTGTTTACTTTGACCAGAAGAGTCGTAACTACGAAACCAATATGGACTATAACCGTATGTTCCTGAAGGCTCAGCAGCAGTTCGCCAATGACAAACTTCAGACCCGTGGTCACATCTTCTTGAATGAGGTTCTCGATGATCTGGATCTCCCTCGTTCCCCTGCCGGTCAGATTGTTGGATGGACTGCGGATGGTCCTGACGGATATGTTAATTTCCGTATTCTTGAAGTTGAGCGTGAAACCGAAGACGGTAGACATGAGCCCGCTCTGCTTCTTGACTTCAATGTACAAGGTGATATTTGGAGTCAGATGTAATTAACCCCTCTCAGAACATTCATCTCTGGAGGGGGTGATTTTTTAATATAAAGGAGTTTTAGATATGCGTATTTCAACAAGAACCACATTGATTCTTTTATCAGTGCTTTTAGGTATTGCAATGGTGTTATTCCTTGCGATTGCACCAAATGCAGTAGAAGAATCAAACGGTTCTGCTTATAAAGAAGGTACAGTTATGACAGTCAAAACCTCAGTTCAACCTGTCGCTGATTACCACCTTGATGAGATAATCGAGGAACCAAAAAAGTGGACTGAGGAAGAAGTAATTGTATTAGCAAAAATGCTTTGGGGAGAAGCAAGGGGAATTCCTTCTGATACTGAAAAAGCAGCTTGTATATGGTGTGTGCTAAACCGAGTAGATAATGGTATGGGTTCTATTGTCGAAGTCGTTACCGCACCATATCAATTTGTTGGATATCAAGAGGACCATCCGGTTGATCCAGAACTTAAAGCATTGTGTGAAGATGTGCTTGCACGATGGTATCAAGAAAAAGACGGCAAAACCGATGTCGGTCGTGTTCTTCCGTCTAATTATCTTTTCTTCACTGGCGATGGTCAACACAATCATTTTCGCAATGCCTATAAAAACGGTGATATTTGGACATGGGACTATGAGTCCCCTTACGAAGATTGAAAGGAGAACTAATATGAAAGTATTATTTTCGTACATTCTTTCCACTATGGCTGGACTCTGTCTCGTAGGAGGCATTGCGGTTCTTTCTGGTGGAAAGGAGTATTAAAAAATGGATTTTTTAGATGATTTTATCACAGTTATTGACACTATGCTTGATAGCAAGCGTAAAAGACACATTACTGGCGGGATTCTTTTAAGTGCAGCTTTGCTCTTTGGGGGTCTCGCCATTACTGTTGTCACTATATCTACAGAGGAGGATTATGATGAGTAAACTTAATTTTGCTATGTTCTTGTCTGGTGCTACTGTTGGTGCAGTTGGTGCATGGTTTTACTGCAAACGATATTATGAGCAGATTGCTCAAGAAGAAATCGATTCAGTTAAAGCTGCTTTTTTCGAAAGAAAGCCAAACATGCAGCAAAATACAAAGAACACTGAGGCAAATATAGATAACAAGAAAAAAGCTGATATGGCTAAGCTGAAACCAGATCTCGTAAATTATGCAGCAAAACTTCAGGAACATGGCTACACTAATTATTCTGCGCATAGCGAGAAAAACACAGTTGAGGAGGTTGAAAGCATGGCTTATGGACCTTATGCCATCTCTCCGGAAGACAGTGGAGAGAGCGACTATACTCAAATCAATTTGACGTACTATTCTGATGGTACTTTGGCTGATGACGAGGATGAAATCCTTGAAGACATCGCAAATACGGTTGGTGTAGACTTTGCTTCTCACTTCGGTGAATATGAAGACGATACGGTATTCATCAGGAATGACCGCCTGAAATGCGAATATGAAATTCAAAGGGATAATCGTACCTACGAAGAGGTTACTGGGATTGATCCCAATGATATGCAGGAGGAATAAATGACGGAATTAGAGCTGAACAACAAATATTTTGAATGGATGTGTCAGCTCGTATGTAACGAACGATATAATCGGAGATTATCTTATCGAAAGCTGTTAAGTCATCTACATCAGATTGACTTTCAAGTAAGTCATCCTATGGATGTCAATCGAGCTGAGGACGGGATGGATCTCCGATATCGTTTTGGTTATGAAAATAAATACGAGGGCCCTATGATTGCCAGTTATTTGGACAATCGTTCTTGTAGCGTTTTAGAGATGCTGATCGCATTAGCATTTCGTTGCGAGGAACATATTATGCAGGACTCTGACGCAGGTGATCGCATGGGCCAGTGGTTTTGGAACATGATTGTGAACCTTGGTCTGGGAACCATGAGTGATTCTCGATTTAATGCGGACTATGTTGATGAAGTGATATTTCGCTTTATGGACCGTAAATACAAACGAAATGGCGAAGGTGGTCTGTTTACTATTGAAGGCTGCAAGAGCGATATGAGATCTGTTGAGATCTGGTATCAAATGAATTGGTATCTGGACAGCATCCTATAAGGAGGTCTAATTGATATGATCCACAGCCAAGTATACGGGCATTATAAAGAATGCTTGCCCGATTGTGCAGGTAATACCAAAGAGTATTTTCCTAACGGTAAAAACAGCATTCGAGTGCGTCAATATAATGGGCAGGAATTTGTTTTTACTTTTATCGGACCTACTTCTTGGAAGTTTGAAACTATCGACCAGTTCCTTGCCGGAATGAAAGGAGAAAGAAAACATGGATGAAATGATCCGTTATATTTTTGGAAGTTTGCGTAACTCGGATTCAGCCTTGCGTGTGATTTCAAAAACTTTAAAAAAGCAGAATTCTTTTAACCGCAACATTACATTTTTAAGTATTCTTACGGTACTTCATGTTGTTATGCACGAAATGGAGATTCGTAATATGCAGCGTGAGTTAGTGGCTCTGCAAAAAGAGATTAAGGAGTTAAAGAACACGGAAGGAGACTAATGAACTTCAATGATTGACTTTTTAATGATTTCAACCCGTAGTACGAAGCGTGGTGTAATAGAAATCTATCCGAAGTTTATCATTAAAAAAAGCTCCGATCTTATGATTAGGGGTGGTGACTTCTATGCTATTTGGCTGGAAGATCGAGGTTTATGGTCTACGGATGAGCAAGATGCACTCCAGCTTATTGATCGAGAACTCGACAAATACGCTGAAGAAAATCGCACGAATTTTGACGCTAGTATCAAGGTCCTGCATATGTGGGACTCCGAATCTGGAATGATCGATTCGTGGCATAAATACTGTCAAAAGCAAATGAGAGATTCTTTTCATATGTTGGATGAAAAGTTGATATTCTCAAATACACCTACAAACAAAAAAGATTATGCAAGTAAGAAACTGAAATATCCACTCGAACAAGGAACCATTGACGCCTATGACAAGTTAATGTCCACTATCTATAACGAAGAAGAAAGGGCAAAAATTGAATGGGCTATTGGTTCTATTGTTTGTGGGGAATCGAAAAAATTGCAGAAATTCATGGTTTTGTATGGTGCTGCCGGTACTGGTAAATCGACCATATTGAATATCATTCAACAACTTTTTGAGGGCTATTATTCTGTATTTGATGCGAAGGCTCTCGGTTCTTCCAGTAATTCATTTGCGTTGGAGGCGTTCAAGACAAATCCTCTTGTTGCCATCCAACATGATGGCGATTTGTCACGAATCGAGGATAATACGAGACTGAACAGCCTTGTCTCTCATGAGTTGATGACAGTAAACGAAAAGTTTAAATCTACTTACGCAAGCCGTTTCAAATGCTTCTTATTTATGGGAACAAATAAGCCAGTAAAAATTACAGATGCAAAGTCAGGTCTTATTAGACGATTGATAGATGTGTCTCCTTCTGGTAACAAATTATCTCCCAAAGAGTATAAAGCAGTTATGAAACAAATAGATTTTGAACTTGGAGCAATCGCCTATCATTGTCAGGAAGTTTATCTGACAAATCCGGGTATGTACGATGATTATATTCCGGTAACGATGCTCGGTGCATCTAATGATTTCTATAACTTCATCATTGATTCTTACCATGTCTTCAAGAAAGAAGACGGAACAACTCTCAAAGCCTCGTGGGAGATGTACAAAACATATTGTGACGAGGCAAAAGTTACATTTCCATTTTCACAAAGAATATTTAAGGAGGAACTTAAAAACTATTTCCGTGATTACAAAGAACGTTTTAATCTTGAAGATGGTACTCGTGTTCGAAGTTACTACACAGGTTTTAGAACTGAAAAGTTTGAAGACCAAACTCTAAATGAGGAAAAAGAAGAAACTGGGCACAAAGAAATCGAATTTTTAAAGCAGACATCGGTCTTTGATCGTGAATGTGCTGATTGTCCTGCACAGTACGCTACAGCTAAAGAAACCCCTACATCTAAATGGGACAAGGTTACTACAACGCTTAGCGAACTATCAACTTCAAGAATTCATTACGTTAAAGTTCCGGAAAACCATATTGTTATTGACTTTGATATTCAAGATAAGGACGGAAATAAGTCTTTTGAATTGAATCTCAAAGAGGCAAGTAAATGGCCGCCTACTTATGCCGAACTAAGTAAAAGTGGTGCGGGAATTCATCTTCATTATATTTATTCCGGAGATCCGACAAAGCTGAGCAGAGTTTATGATGACCATATCGAGGTCAAGGTCTTCACTGGTAAAAGCTCGCTTAGGCGTAAACTCACTAAATGTAATGATTTGCCTATCGCAACGATCAACTCTGGTTTACCACTGAAAGGAGAAAAGCAAGTGATAAATTTTGAAGGAGTGAAGAGCGAGAAAGGACTTAGAACTCAGATTAAACGAAATTTGAACAAAGAATACCATCCGGCTACTAAGCCAAGTATCGACTTCATTTATAAAATTCTTGAGGAAGCTTATGCAAGCGATCTCAAATACGATGTTACTGACATGCGAAATGCGGTATTAGCTTTTGCAGCAAGCAGTACACATCAGGCGGACTATTGTATTAAGTTGGTAAATAAAATGCAATTTAAGTCTGCCGAAGCATCATCCGGTGTGAAAAATGATGATGCAAAACTCGTATTTTACGATGTTGAGGTATTTCCTAACCTATTTCTTGTCAACTGGAAGATTGAAGGAGAGGGAAAACCGGTTGTTCGTATGATTAACCCTACCCCTACTGAGATTGAAGAATTGATGCGTTTCAGATTGGTTGGATTCAACTGTCGCAGATATGATAATCATATTCTCTATGCTCGACTTATGGGGTATACTAACGAGCAGCTTTATAAACTGTCAAATAAAATCATCAGCGGACATTCAAATTGTTTCTTCGGAGAAGCCTATAATGTTTCTTACACAGATGTTTATGATTTCTCAAGTAAAAAACAATCTTTGAAGAAGTTCGAAATCGAATTAGGTCTTCACCATCAGGAGCTTGGTCTTCCTTGGGATCAGCCTGTTCCAGAAGAACTTTGGACCAAAGTCGCTGAATATTGTGACAACGATGTTATTGCAACTGAAGCTACTTTCAATGCTCGTAAAGCGGACTTCACAGCGCGACAAATTCTGGCTGATGTTGCAGGAATGACTGTCAACGATACAACCAACTCTCTAACAACGAAAATCATCTTTGGAAGTAACAGGAAACCTCAAGATCAATTTAATTATCGTGATATGGGTGATGTTACTGCCATCTTTGATCCGAATGATGACCTACCGTTTGAAGTGGACGAATTACCATTTCCGAAGGAATATGATGAATTCACAGCATTCGATAGAAATAATCGACCTGTATTTCCTGGATATACTTACGATGCCGGTAAATCTGTCTATCGCGGAGAAGAAGTCGGTGAAGGAGGTTATGTGTATGCCGAACCTGGCATGTACAGTAATATAGCATTGCTTGATATTGCGTCTATGCATCCAAGTAGCATAGTTGCAGAAGAATTGTTTGGTCCTGAGTATACTAAGCGATTCAATGATATTCTTCAAGCTCGTATTGCTATCAAGCATAAAGAGTTTGATAAGGCTAAAAAGATGCTGAATGGAGCATTGGTAAAGTATCTGACGGACGAATCTGCTGCGGCTGATTTGGCACAGGCACTAAAAATCGCAATTAACTCAGTGTATGGCTTAACCTCAGCAAGCTTTGAACATCCATTCCGAGATCCAAGAAATAAAGATAATATTGTAGCTAAACGCGGAGCCTTGTTTATGGTCAACCTCAAGCATGAGGTCCAGAAGCGAGGCTTTACTGTTGCCCATATTAAAACTGATTCTATTAAAATTCCAGATGCAACTCCTGAAATCATCGAATTCGTTATGGAGTATGGAAAGATGTATGGGTATACATTCGAGCACGAGGCTACATACGATCGTATGTGTTTGGTAAACGATGCAGTGTATATTGCAAAATATAAGGATGGTAAGCACGCTGGAGAATGGACTGCGACAGGCACTCAATTCCAGGTTCCTTATGTATTCAAGACTTTGTTCAGTCGAGAAAATATTGAGTTTGAGGATATGTGCGAAACCAAATCAGTAACTTCTGCTCTATATCTTGATATGAATGAGAGTTTACCAGATGTAAGTGAACTTGAAAAAGATCTCGAACGTATTGTTAAAAAAGCAAAGGAATTTGGTGTTGATATGGTGCTTACTGGAAACAGCGGTGATTCCGAGCTTGATTCGATGATAGCCGAAATTGCTAAAGGTCACAATTATCATTTCGTTGGAAAGGTCGGTCAATTCTGTCCTATCAAACCGGGATGTGGTGGAGGTATTCTACTTCGTGAAACGGAGAATAAGAAAACCAAAGAAAAAGGATATGCCGCTGCTACTGGTTCCAAAGGATATCGTTGGCTTGAGTCCGAGATGGTTAGAGAACTTGGAAAACAGAATGATATTGACCGAAGTTATTACAATAGTTTGGTTGATGAAGCTGTGAAATCTCTATCTTCTTATGGTGATTTCGAACGATTTGTTGCTGATGAGCCATTTATTTCTGACAACACTCCGCCTTGGTTTGGAAGCGGAGAACCATACGAAGAAGAATCCACACCATTTGATGTGAGGTGAAATCTTTGATACTTCTGTTTATTGAAATTGTATTGGTGATTTATATTTTTTATAACGTTGATTATGAAAGATATTCACCTTGTATTCCCGAAGAACGTGAATGTAAATCATGCCCATTTCTATGCGATAAACGCAAAAATTGAAAGGAGAACTATAAATTATGAGAACCAATAATCTGTTTATCGAAGATACTCGTTTTATCTTCAACACTAACTTTTCAGGAGATCCTGATCGCGACAAATACGGCAGCTCTGAACGAAAGGCCAATCTGATTATCCCTGATATCAACATGGCACGTCAGCTTATCGATGAGGGATTCAATGTTAAGATGACAAAACCTCGTGAGGGTGATGAAGAGGGATTTGTTCCTACTTATTACATCGTCATCAAACTTGCTTATCGTAATCGTAACGGCGAACCTAAACAGTGGCCGCCTAAGGTTCTGCTTGTTGTAGAGGACAGCGTTACAGAACTTGACGAAGAGTCCGTTAGCTGCATTGATTATGCTTGGATTGACAAAGTTAATGTCGTATTGAATAAATACGAGAGCGATAGAGGTAAGTCTCTCTACATTAAAACTTTGGAAGTATTCCAGCGTGTTGAAGATGATCCTATTTTGGCTAAGCACGCTAAAAGAGGTCAGGTTATGCATGATAGTGACGAGGATGTAAACTTCAATCCTCAGAACGACGAAGATATGCCGTTTTAATTGATGAATGGGTGCCAACTTATTGCATGTTTGGTTAAATGTCCAGTAAGGTCTCGATTAGGTGTGCACGCCTATGACAGTAAGAGGAAACAGCCCTTTCCATCAATCACCGAAAGGAGAAAAGAAATATGAAAAATCGTGCCCAAATCATTCAGCAAATAGTAGAAGAACTGAAAACCGGAGTTTTTACTCTAAAAGAGATTGCTAATAAACTTGGCTTTATTGATAATTCTGTTGTTCGCCCTCTGATTAAGGAGGTTGATGTCTGATGTTTTGGCAAAAGAAAAAGCCTAAACGAAAAACAAAAAAAGTCGCTCCTCCAAAGCATATCCAACAACAAGTCGAAGCTGGTGAGCAAGTAGCAAAAGGGTTTGCTGAAGGTATTGCTCAAGAATCTAAACCGAAAAAAGCTGAGAGAAAAAATCCCGAGAAAAAAACTCCTAAAATCAATTCTAAAAAAGAGTTTCTTCGAGTCTTTAGTCAACTTACTCATAGGCATCGCTCTTGGGATGTGTGGAGAGATTTCATTGTAATGTATGCTTGTGCTCTATCTAATCCAATAGATAAAGAACACTATGACGAGAGAGAGGCATTATATTTACGAACAATTAAAAAATACAACAAACAGGAACAGCCACTGTTTTCAGAACTTGCTGCCCATACAGTCATGGCTTTGGAAGAAAACCCAGAGCAAGACTTCTTGGGCAGTATTTTTATGTCACTTAACCTCGGTAATCAGCACAACGGTCAATTCTTTACTCCGTATCATGTATGCGAGTTAATGGCTGAAGTTACCATGCAGGATTCCGTTACGCGTATCGAGGAAGACGGCTACATCACCATCAATGACCCATGTTGCGGAGCTGGAGCAACTCTAATTGCCGGTGTTCATGCGGCAAGAAAAAGGCTTGAAAAAGCTGGGTACAATTATCAGAACCATATTCTTGTAATAGCTCAGGACATCGACCAGACTGTCGCTTTGATGTGCTATATTCAGCTATCTCTTCTTGGAGTAGCTGGCTATATCAAAGTTGGCAACTCGCTCACAGACCCAATAACTGAAAATGATTCTAAAGAAAACTATTGGTTTACGCCAATGTATTTCTTCCCAACCTGGTCAATGAGGCGATTATTCGGAGGGATGTAAATGGCAGGCATCTCTCTTAGAGATTACCAGCTTGATGCTGTCACGAGGATGAAAAATGGCTGTATTCTCTGTGGTGGTGTCGGCAGCGGTAAATCTCGAACCGCAATTTCTTATTACTACAAACAAAACGGTGGCAAATTAGGTACTAAGAATTATGTTCGAATGCCAGGTACCCCAAAAGATCTATACATTATCACCACGGCGAGAAAAAGAGATACTTTGGAATGGGAGGGTGAGCTTTCGCCTTTCCTTCTTTCTACTCATCCAGAAGTCAGTGCTTACAAAAACAAAGTCATTGTGGACTCATGGAATAATATCGGTAAGTACGCAACGGTCACGGACGCTTTCTTTATATTTGACGAACAGCGTGTGGTTGGCTCTGGGGCATGGGTAAAAGCATTTCTGAAAATCGCCAAGTTCAACGAGTGGATTCTGTTGTCAGCCACTCCCGGCGATACCTGGGAGGATTATATTCCGGTCTTTGTGGCCAATGGGTTCTATAAGAACCGTACAGCTTTCAAGAATGAACATATGATAATGACCTGGGTGAACGGAAAATATCCAAAGGTTGATAGATATGTAGGAGTCGGAAGACTTATTCGATTGCGAAATTCTATTCTTGTGGAAATGGATTTTAAACGAGAAACCAATTCGCACCACGAGGATGTATATGTGCAGTATGACATTGCCAAATACAAAGACGTCAGCAGAAAACGATGGAACCCATACAAAAATGAACCAATCGCTACTGCCAGTGAGCTTTGTTATATTTGGCGACGTATAGTCAATGAAGATGATTCCAGATTGATTGCTCTTCTGGAGTTGTTTGAAAAGCACCCAAAGATGATTGTCTTCTACAACTTCGACTATGAGCTTGATATTCTCAAAAACACCTATTATGGAGAAAATGTTGAGATTGCAGAGTGGAACGGTCATAAACACCAGCCGATTCCCACGGGAGAAAGCTGGGTATATCTGGTTCAGTATAATGCCGGAGCTGAGGGGTGGAACTGCATAAGTACGGACACTATTGTCTTCTACTCGCAGAACTACTCTTACAAAATTATGAAACAGTCAGCAGGTCGCACAGATAGACTAAATACGCCTTTCAAAGACCTGTACTACTATCATCTGAAAACACGCTCTGCTATTGACTTGGCTATTAGTCGAGCTTTGAGCGAAAAACGCAATTTTAATGAAACTAAGTATGTCGGCAGCTATTCCAAGCGAACGCTCGCTAAGGCTACTTAGGGAAAGGAGAAAAATGATTGTACTGGAAGTTCAGGATTATTGCCATGATTGTCCGAGCTTTGAAGCAGATGTTCAGCGACCTGAAAAAATATTCGCAGATGACGACCTGGTTATGATGACAAATACTATTGTTCGTTGTGAATACCGAACCCGCTGTGAACAACTCAAAAGATATTTGGAAAGGAAGGTAGATTACCATGCACAATCTGAAAGTTAATGAATGTCTGCTTGTGAGTGTTGATTTCACTAAGGGTGAAGATGTCGGAGTTCTTATTGTCGGCAGACAGAATAATGGCAAGATTGATATTATTAACGCTTTTCAGGGGACGGAGGCTGCTGATATTTATCGCAAACTTATTACTGTGAAAAAGGAGAAATAATATGGGATTATCTCAATTAGCGAAAGAATGCAAAAATTGCCCCTTTGTTGAGAAATGTGACCATAAACAAATGGAAGCTCTTGCTTATCTACCTGATCCAATGATAGCGGACGCTGTTATGCCAGCTTCTTCGGAACTAACTCAGCCCATTCTTCGAGAAACGGTAAATACTATTGTCAATGGTGAAGTTGTAAAAATTTATAAGGACGATTTAGAGAAAGAGATTTATAAATCGTTGTATTCTCATCTCGGACTTAACTATGGAGGATAAAATGAAAACTCAAGAAATGATGAATAACGAAGATCTTAAGTCTAAGCGTAAACATAATCTCGCTGAAAATATTGGTCAAGCTATGGGGCTAATACTTTGTATGTGTATTTCCGCGATTATTATAGCTTTAACTGTTAAATTCATTATGTGGATTTTGTAATTTGAAAGGAGAAAAGAAAAATGATTACTGTTGGTACTAAAGTAGCTATTATGCCAGGTGGTGACTATGCTAATCGCTTCGTAGGTCAAGTTGGTATAGTTCGTAAAAACTATAAAGACAAAATCGGAGTTCAAATCAATGGTTATAGCAATCCTGATAGCGAGTATGGGGTGTTTTGGTTTAAAGAGCGATTTCTTGCTGTAATTCCGGACGCTGGTGTAATTGTCGATGATGCTATTAAAAAGATCATCTTTAGCGGTCCTAAGACCATCATTTTGTGGAAAGATGGCACCAAGACCATTGTAACTTGCGGAGAGGGTGACACCTATGACCCTTATGTTGGTTTCTGTGTTGCTGTTACAAAGAAGATGTTCGGCTCTACTTCCAAGGTGAAGAGAGTCTTAAATAAGTACACCAAGGAGGAGAAATAATGTCGCAACAATATGATGCTTATTTGAAAGCTCATAGAAATAATGTGAAAAAAGCTTATGAATGGTTCTCTGCGAATCTTCCCGAATGTATCGATGCTATGGTTACTCGTAATATCGATTTGCATGATGCGAGTAAGGACGAAACCGGAGAATACACAGCATACGATAATTATTTCTATGGAAAAAAGAAAACGCCAGATATTATTGAAGCATTTAATCATGCGTGGCTCCAACACATTCATAGAAATCCTCATCATTGGCAGTATTGGGTACTTATTAACGACGAGCCAAACGAAGGAGAGATTATTCTTGAAATGCCTTACCACTATATCATAGAAATGATTTGCGACTGGTGGGCATTTAGTTGGAGTAAAGGAGAACTAACAGAGATATTTTCTTGGTATGATTCTCATAAAAAGCATATCAAACTTCACAATAACACTCGTTCCATTGTTGAAGAAATTCTCGACCTTATTAGAACAAAGCTTAAGGAGGATTCCAATGCCTGATATTTTAGTAGTGAAAGTTAATGCTTTATTGAGATCTAAAGACATGAATGATCTTGATAAATATATTCGTAACTCTGTGAAAACGGGTGTTGTGATTCTTCCGCCTTACTGTGATGCTCAGGTCGTTCCTGACAATGTTGAAGTTAGAATCGAAAATGTATTTGAAAGAAAAGGAGATAGTTATGTTAAAGATTGATAATTTTGAAGTAGTCGGTTGGGAACATGCTATTCGTGGGATGCGTAATCCTAAGAACTCTTGGGACAGAAGTGATAGCGAACAAAAATTCGAGTCGCCACATGATTTGTCTGGTGGTTATATCGACATCGGTCCTAATGACCATAAACTCATGATGAATTTGGCTGACGGTGGTCCTGTTCATGCTAAGTATCGTCGCATGATTACGGTATATGTTGATATTACTGCTCCTCTGTATTGGTGGAAGGAGTTTGATACTTACAAAGTAGGGACCGTTGCTAATTCTTGTTCCACTATGCATAAGATTGCTGACAAAGAATTCACTCTGGAGGATTTCAGCTATGAACATTTAGGAGTTCCTACTTTTGCGATAAATGAAAAGGGTGAGGATGTTCCAGTTGTTCAAAACCTTTGGGAAGAAAGTCTAAAACGTACAATTAACGATCTTAATATTGCTAGGAATTTTTATATTTCCTCTAACGAGCCTGGTCTTAAAAAGCAATACTGGTGGCAGATGATTCAACTCCTACCTTCTTCCTACAACCAGAAACGCACGGTCATGCTGAACTATGAAGTTCTTGTAGGCATCTACAAATGGCGTCGTAATCATAAACTTGACGAATGGCATACTTTCTGTGACTGGATTGAGGAGCTGCCTTATAGTGAGCTGATTACCGGATATAAGGAGGAAGAAACTAATGTCTGAAACAGCAAAAGAAACTGCCTGCACTCGTTGTGTTCATAGACAGGTGTGTAAGCATAAAGAAGATTTTCTTAATGTGGTAAATGCAGTGAATAATGCTTCAGTAAGTTGGAGCGACGGTAGCAAAGGATATATGAAAAAAGTAGCAAATTACGACTGTGTCGGGTCTATCGAGGTAACTTGTAGATATTGTCAACCTGAACTTGCTTACCCTAGAGGTAATATGCTTTAATTGCACGAGAATTACATCCCCTATTACGAAAGGAGGTAACGCTATGAATTATTTTCTGGCAGTGAACGACAGACAACTTGGCACTTGTTTGAGAATGCTGTTTGCTGAAAGAATTCAACCTGTAGTTCAAACCGTATTAAACGATAAGAACAAAATTGAATTCCATATCAGCATTCCGGCAAGCGAAGAAATGCTTGAGGAACTGAAAGAACGCTACACGATTCTGATTTCGTAAGTTACTCAATTTCAAAGGTAAAGGGGCCTAACAAGCCCTTTTGCTTTTATCTATTTTGTGGTATAATTTTAAAGGAGGCGATGCCCGTGAAAGTAAAATCTAAAATGATTTGTCCTGTTCGACAAAAAGATGGAACATGGACAACTGTTATTAAACATTTCGAAGAAGATATTCCAGATCTTGGGCGACATCTTCAGATTTGTAATAAATGCGGTATGAAAAATTACCCAAACTGCATTCCTGATTGTCCAATCGAAAAAAGCTGGAAAGACTTCGAAGCTAAACATCCGATAAGAGCTGAGGATTAAACCTTGGCTCTTATTTTTTGTATAAAGGAGGAATTTCATGGTTTCAAGACCATCCAAAACAAAATATTATCTCGATATTGCAGCATCCGTTGCGGCAAGAAGTACCTGTATTAGAAGACAATATGGTGCTGTCATTGTTAAAAATGATGTCATAGTATCTACAGGCTATAACGGCGCAGCAAGAGGATGTCCTAACTGCTGTGATGTTGGCTCTTGTTATCGACAACTAATGGGTATTCCTCATGGAGAACAGTATGAAAAGTGTGTAGCAATTCATGCTGAAGTGAATGCTATCATCAACGCAAGCAGAGAAGAAATGGTCGACGCTACGTTATATTTAGCAGGTTTTGAAGATGGAAAAAGAATTAAAAATCCACAGCCCTGTTTAATGTGTGAACGACTAATTAAAAACTCAGGAATCTTGCAAGTTATTACGGAGGAAATATGAAAATGACAATAAACGAATACCAGAAAAAAGCAATGAGAACTGCTAACAACGATTTAACCCGTATTCAGCTTTTGGAAAATGGATTGATGGGTTTGAACGGAGAAGCAGGCGAATGTATTGATATTTTAAAAAAGCATCTCTTTCAAGGACATAAACTTGATTTAGAGCATGTTGCTAAAGAACTCGGCGATGTAGCTTGGTATCTGGCTGTAAGTGCGCACGCTATTGGCTATGATTTGGAAACCATTTTAAAAATGAATGTGGATAAACTGCAAGCTCGTTATCCTGATGGATTCGATGCGGAACACAGTTTACATCGAGCCGAAAACGATATTTAAGGAGGAGTTTGCTATGCAAAATGAATTTGGAGAAAAAGTAAAAGCTATATTTGATAGCATCACAATCCTTCAGGCAAAAGATAGTGATTTAAAGAGAGATAATGCCAACATCAACGGTGACTCACCTATGGGGGCTATGCTGCAATACGGAGCCAATAGTGCTAAAGAATATAATCTTACCTATTTGGTTAATCCTGACATTGCAGAACTTCACCGTTCTGGTTGGATTCATATACACGATCTTGATTTCTATGCATGGACAACTACTTGCACACAGATTGAGCTTCGTAAACTATTTAAGAACGGCTTTAACACCGGTCACGGACATTTGAGAGCACCCAAGAGTATCGGTTCCTATGCTGCCCTTGCCGCTATTGCTATTCAGTCAAACCAAAATGACCAGCATGGTGGACAGAGTGTAGTTGATTTCGATTATGCTATGGCTGAGGGTGTTCGCTATACTTATCAGAAGTATCTTAATGAAGGGTATGCTATCTGCGAACGCCTAAACGATCTTAAAGATAAAGCGTGGATTCTTGACTATGCTATGGAAAAAACTACTCGTGATACCTATCAGGCTATGGAGGGCTTCGTTCATAATCTGAATACTATGCATTCTCGTGCTGGTGCTCAAGTACCGTTCAGTTCTATTAACTATGGAACTGACACAAGTTGGGAAGGACGATTGGCAATCGAACAACTTCTTCTTGCTACTGAAGCAGGATTGGGACAGGGAGAAACGCCTATCTTCCCGATTCAAATCTTCAGAGTAAAAGAAGGAGTAAATTACAATCCGGAAGATCCGAACTACGATTTATTTAAACTTGCTATGCGAGTAAGCGCTAAGAGATTATTTCCTAATTTCTCTTTCATCGATGCTCCATTTAATCTTCAGTATTACAAACCGGATCATCCAGAAACAGAGGTAGCATATATGGGATGCCGTACTCGTGTTATGGGTAATGTTTATGACCCAACTCGTGAGGTTGCTCCAGGCAGAGGAAATCTCAGCTTTACTTCAATTAACCTTCCAAGATTAGCTATTGTATCTCGTGGTAATATCCACATGTTTTTTGATGCACTTGATAATATGCTGAATGCTGCCATGCGCCAACTTCTTGATCGCTATGAGATTCAATCTTCCCGTATTGCTCGTAACTTCCCATTTCTTATGGGCGAAGGCGTTTGGATGGATTCTGAAAGCTTGGGTCCGGACGATGAAGTACGAGAAGTCCTTAAACATGGAACGCTGTCTATTGGCTTCTGTGGTCTTGCCGAGTGCTTAGTAGCTTTAACGGGCAAGCATCACGGTCAGGATGAAGATGCACAGAAAATGGGATTGCGAATTGTTACTCATATTCGTAATTACTGCGACCGCAAGAGCAAGGAGTTGGGTATGAATGTAACTTGCTTAGCTACTCCCGCTGAAAGTTTATCTGGTAGATTACTCAGATCTGATCGAGAAAAATTTGGGATTATCGAAGGTGTTACGGACCGAGATTATTACACCAACAGTTTCCATGTTCCGGTATATTATCCTATTCCAGCTATGAAAAAGATTGATATCGAAGCACCCTACCATGCTCTTACAAATGCAGGACATATTTCTTATGTGGAGTTAGATGGAGATCCTACTAAAAATCTAGCTGCATTTGAACGCATTGTTCGCCATATGAAAGATGCTGGTATTGGTTACGGAAGTATCAATCATCCAGTAGACCGTGACCCATTATGCGGTTATAACGGAATCATCAATGATGTTTGTCCTTGCTGTGGACGAACCGAATATATCACACAAAAAGAAACTATTAGGAGGCTGAAATAATGAACGTAAAAGTTGAAAATGCAATTCTTGAACAGAAAGAAATTGATGCTTATGTAGAGCGTGCTCACGAACTCTATGGTGACAAATGCATTGGAATGAAGATTGAGGTTACAGACGATGAGTATGTAAATATTACTTATACACTTAAAAACGATATTCCTTTCGAACGCATCAGACGCATTACCGGTTATCTCGTAGGTACGCTTGATAAATGGAATGACTCAAAAAGACAAGAGGAACATGATCGTGTTAAACACACAGTTAATTAGAATCTCAGGAACAACTCCTGAGTCTATCGTAGATGGCGAGGGGATTCGTTACGTTATATTTACACAAGGATGCCCTCATCATTGCAGTGGTTGTCACAATCCCTCTACTCATTCTTTTGATGACGGTAAGCTCGTTTCAATATCTGAGCTAATCGCTGACATCAGAAAAAACAAAAATTACATTGACGGAATCACGCTCTCTGGTGGAGAACCTTTCTGTCAGTCTGACCAGTGTAGCATCATCGCTAAGGAAGCTCATGAGATGGGACTTTCAGTTTGGTGTTACACTGGTTATCTTTTTGAAGACTTGTATGGACGAGCTGACGAGCTGCTATCTCATATTGATATTTTGGTAGACGGTCCTTTTGTTCTCGAAGAGCGTTCTCTTGATTTGGAATTCAGAGGGAGCAGGAATCAGAGAATCATCGATGTTCAGACGAGTTTAGAAAAAGGGGTGACAACCTTGAAATATTCTTAAAAGGAGTAAATACATTATGGCGTTTACAAACAATCCGAGGAAGAATTCGGAAGGCTATTCTGACCCTACTGCCTTTGAAGCATTTCGAAATATTGATAAGGAAGAGGAAAGATTTCATAAGCTGCTGCATACGATATTCTATTTGTGTGAGTTAGCTGGCTTTGAAATTGAGGGTCGAGTTGTGCTTGTAGATAAGAAAAGTGGGCGTATTTGGAGGTAGTTTTGCCCGGTTTTGTGGCCACTTTCATTTTGGGAAAAGTGGGCTTTATCATTTTTGGGGCGATTTCAGAGAATGGTACGAACGATTTTTCTTAAAAAAGCCCAAAAAAAGTGGGCAAAAGCCCGGTTTTGAAAACCAAAAGTGGGCAGAAAAAATCGGAGGCATTTTCTGAAAACGGCACTTTTTGGGCCATTTTTGCCCCTTTTTGGCCGATTTGCGCAAATTTGAAAAAATTTTTTGCAAAAAAGCCCACTTGCCCACTTTTATTTCTTATTAGTTGCGATAAAAAGTTTTAATATTTATATAAAGTAATGGCAAGTAAAGTGGGCATTTGGCCACGAGGAAAAATCCATAGCACAAAACGATTCATTTGTCAAGAGGAAATTTGTGAAAACCTCTTTTCTTTTCCCAAGTTCTATGCTATACTGTAATAGCCACACAATCTAATATTTTTCAAGTTGCAAGGGAAAATTACTTTGGTAAAAAGTGTTTTCTCTCTTTACTCATGCGTCCTTTGCGACTTGATTGAGATTGTGTGGCAACAATGAGGGTAGCACTTTTTCGGTGCGTCTCTCATTCGGGGGCGCACTTTTTTATTGCCCCTATGCTGAAAAAAAGGGGGGTAAAAGAGTGAGCAGACCTTACAATGAACTTCAAGTTCTTAAAAAATTAGATATTCCCGATTTTAGGCATATGACAAAGGACAAGGTTATCGCTTTCGCTTCAATGATACCAAGAATGGACCCAGAAGTAGCTAAAAAAGCCTTAGAGCAATTTCCTAATTTTGCATCTACTTCTTTAGATATCATGAAAGAGTATAGATATGTTTTGGAAGAAGCAATGCAGGATGACCGAGAAAGTACACAAGTTTGCTATGACATGTATAATCGTGTTATGGATTCATTGGAAAAAATACTTCATGAAGAAGAACTATCATTTGACGAGAAAACGTATATTTTAAATCAGATGAAAGAAGTGGCAGATGCAGTATCGCAAAAAGATTATGAGAAATCAGTCAATCGAATGAAAATACTGGCTGTTGCTGGAGGAGTAGCTGCAAGTATTGTAGCAGTTCTTGGTTCGGTTATTGGGTCCAACTTAGTAGCAAGAAATTGCGATAACCAAGAAGACAAAGAATAAGTAAAGGAGAATCAAAATGAGTAATAATAAAAATGGCAAGAAGCGTGGATTTGGCGGCTTATTGCTTGACTTCATTTTAGTTTTATGTACAGGCGGTTTATGGTTAATCTGGATTTTGATACGATATTTAAGAAATAACAGCTAACAATTTAATAACAAAATTTCAACCGAGATGCTTTAACTGGTGTCTCGGTCTTTTTTTTGTGCCGCGCGAAAAATACATTCCCTTTTATGAAGAGAGGAGTAAAAAAGCTATTTTTTAAGAATAGACATACTCTTTTCAGTTTTGACCAAATTGCATGAAAGGAGGCTCATTTGGTATGCTGGAAAGCAAATTTCAAGCGAAGCTTATTAAAGAGCTTAAAAAACTTTTTCCCGGCTGCATCGTGATGAAGAGCGATTCGGGTTATTTACAAGGCATTCCCGATTTACTCATCTTGTATAACGACAAGTGGGCGACTCTTGAATGCAAACAAAGTGCTGGCGCAAAAAAGCAACCTAACCAAGAATATTATGTAGGCAAAATGAATGAGATGTCTTTCTCAAGATTTATTTGCCCAGAAAACAAGGAGGAAGTGCTGCATGATCTTCAACAATCATTCAAATCTTGAAGGGCAACACGCCTTTCTTGGTGCCAGCAAATATCATTGGATTAACTATGATGAAAATAAGGTGGCTGAATCTTATTCCAAGTTTTTAGCTACACAGCGTGGAACAGTTCTTCATGAATTTGCACGTCAGTGCATTCTGTTAGGACAGAAACTTCCTAAATCTCAGAAGACGTTAAACATGTATGTTAATGATGCAATCAGTTTTCGAATGATACCCGAGCAGGTATTGTTTTATTCTGAAAATTGCTTTGGCACCGCAGATGCGATTATATTTCGCAATGGCGTACTTCGTATTCACGACTTAAAGACTGGTGTAGTACCAGCACACATGGAGCAGCTCGAAATATATGCTGCTCTTTTTTGTTTGGAATACAAAGTGAAACCTGCCGATATTGAAATAGAACTTCGTTTATATCAAAATAATGAAATTCTATATCACACACCAACTGTCGAAGATATTGCTCCTATCATGGACAAGATTATTACCTTTGACAAAGTTATTCGAAAAATTAAAGAACAGGAGGGCTAAACCATGAATCCCAGTACAGAAGAAATGCTGCTTATGCATTATGGAATGCCGCGTCGTTCCGGTCGTTATCCTTGGGGTTCTGGAGATAACCCTTATCAACATAGTGGCGACTTTCTATCCAGAGTTGAAGAAATGAAAAAATCCAATTTTACATTCACCGATAAAGATGGAAAAACTTACACTGGAGAAGTTGCCATTGCAAAATCTATGGGTCTTAGTACAACGCAATTTAGAACTCAAATGAGTTTAGCTAAAGATGAACGCAGATCCGCAGATGTTGCCACAGCTAAAGCACTTCGTGAAAAAGGCTATAGCTTAAATGAAATTGCCGACAAAATGGGTTTTGCTAATGATTCATCCGTCCGTTCTCTTTTAAACGAAAGTTCCGAAGCTCGAATGAATCAGGCAAGATTAACTGCTGATTTTCTAAAACAACAGATTGCAGAAAAAGGTATGATTGATGTCGGTATTGGCGTAGAAAGGGAGCTTGGTATTTCGAAAGAGAAAATGAACCAGGCTCTTTATATTTTAGAGATGGAAGGTTATCCAGTTTACGGAGGAGGAGTTCCTCAGGTTACTAATCCGGGTAAACAAACAAATATTAAAGTTCTCTGCCCTCCTGGAACAGAACATAAAGAAATTTATAATTTTGAGAATGTTCATTCTGTAAGGGACTATGTTTCTCATGACGGCGGCGAAACATTTGATAAATTTGTTTATCCCAAGAGCATGGATTCTAAGCGTATGCAGATTTGCTATGCTGAAGATGGAGGAATCCATAAAGATGGTGTCATCGAGATTCGCCGAGGTGTAGACGACCTGTCTCTTGGCAATTCTCATTATGCTCAAGTCCGTATTTTGGTGGATGACAACAGATATCTAAAAGGTATGGCTGTATACTCTGACGATCTTCCACCTGGCGTTGATGTTCGCTTTAACACCAATAAGAAAAAAGGTACACCACCAGAGGATGTCATGAAAAAGATTAAAGATGATCCTGATAATCCTTTCGGGTCCCTTATCAAAGCTGGAGGTCAGAGTTATTACACAGATGCTAACGGAAAGAGGCAGCTTTCGCTTATCAATAAGCGTGCTGAAGAAGGTGACTGGGGAGAATGGGCAGACAAACTACCATCTCAGTTTCTTTCTAAACAAAGTTTGCAGTTGGTGAATAAGCAACTTAATTTAGCAGCATCCGATAAGATGGCTGAGTTTGATGAAATCTGTTCACTGACAAATCCAACCGTTAAAAAATCGCTTTTGAAATCTTTCGCTGATGATTGCGATTCTGCTGCTGTTCATCTTCAAGCTGCTGCTTTACCTCGTCAGAAGTATCAGGTTATTTTACCTATTACTTCGATGAAAGATAATGAGGTCTATGCTCCGAACTATAAGAATGGCGAAACCGTTGCTTTGGTTCGTTATCCTCATGGCGGTACATTTGAGATCCCTATTTTGACTGTTAATAACAAACAAGCAGAAGCTCGTCGTGTTTTAGGTAATACACCTAAAGATGCAATAGGAATCAACAGTAAGGTTGCCGAACGTCTATCCGGAGCTGACTTCGATGGTGATACCGTAATGGTTATTCCATGTAATTCGGGAAAAAGTAAGGTTAAAATTACTTCGACTCCGCCTTTAAAAGGACTTGAAGGCTTTGACCCTAAACTCGAATACGGTGGCAAACCTGAGGGTTCTTTCAAACCTATGAAGAATACTCAGAAAGAAATGGGTGTGGTTTCAAACCTTATCACTGATATGACTCTAAAAGGAGCTACTCAAGATGAACTTGCAAGAGCTGTTCGTCATAGCATGGTGGTTATTGATGCCGAAAAACACAAGCTTGATTATAAGCAAAGTGAAATTGACAATGGTATTGCTTCTCTAAAGAAGAAGTATCAGGGCACCATCGACGAAGATGGCAGGTATCATGAGGGAGCATCGACTTTAATATCTCGTGCTAAGTCAGAGGTATCGGTGGTTAAGCGCCAAGGAAGCCCCCGTATTGATGAAGTCACCGGAGAGCAGATATGGAAACCTGTGGATGACCCTGTTTATACAGATAAAAGAACAGGAAAAACAAAGGTTCGTACTCAGCCTTCAACAAAAATGGCAGAAGCCAAAGATGCCTATACCCTTATCTCTGAAGCTGACACCCCGGTAGAGCGTGCTTATGCAAACTATGCCAATAAGATGAAAGCTTTGGGTAATCAGGCCCGTCTTGAGATCTTATCCACCGGTAAGGTTCCTTATTCGGCCGCTGCTAAAGAAGCCTATCAAGCAGAAGTGGACTCTCTCAATGCCAAGCTTAATGTGGCACTTAAGAATGCCCCTAGAGAAAGACAGGCCCAGACTATGGCAAATGCTGTAGTAGCCGCTAAGAAACAAGACAACCCCGGTATGACAAGCGGTGAAATAAAGAAAGCAAGCCAGCAAGCTCTAACACAAGCCCGTGCCGCTGTCGGTGCAAAAAGAGAAACCATTAAAATCACTGATCGAGAATGGGAAGCTATTCAAGCTGGTGCTATTAGCGAAAACAAACTTACCCAGATCATCGACAATGTGGATATAGATAGTCTTAGACAACGTGCTACTCCTCGTGCTACTACTTCTTTGAGTTCTGCTAAACAGAGCAAAATTGCATCAATGAATGCTTCTGGTTACAGTACATCTGAAATTGCAGAAGCACTTGGAATTTCTACAAGCACTGTGTCTGATTACTTGAAATGAAAGGAGTGACTTAGTATGAATGGTTCTTGTGCTTTAACTACATTCGACAACCCCTTTGATCCATTTGAACAGTTCTCCGATTGGTTCAGGTACGATGTAGATCAAGGCTATTATTCGTGTGCTTACTTGGCTCGAATCGCAAAGACTTCAGAACAATTCTCTGATGAAGAAAACAATCAAGAGATTGAGCGAGCGATTGACGAGATTATTAAGCATGACTTTTTAAACATTTACAAGAAAGTAAAACGAATTGTATAAAAAAGTTATCGGAGAGCTTTAGGTACTATCTGCCCAACTCTCCGATTTCTTTTTTCTTAACTATTATTTTGTTTTGCTTTTTAGTAATTCCAATTTTTATATAAACATTTCAAAAATATACTTTACAGCACTGATACTTAAGGTCAATAGGCATAGGGGGGTACCTCGAAAATTACACCCCCTCCCACATCGCGCCGGTCTTCAAAAAATCTCCGGAGGGATATTTTGGGAATGGTCTTAGACTTTATAGTATCGGTGCAGTATTTGAGAGAGCTTACAGAGTTGACTCGGATTCCAAAGTGGACCTCCTTTCATATTTCTTTTCTCCTTTCGGTGATTGATGGAAATCAGCTCTGTAGGTTCTCTCAAATACTGTACATAAACTCGTGTGAAAGTGCTGTAGAAGTATGCGGGTATGGTGGAATTGGTAGACACTATAGATTCAGAATTTATTGGAAGTAATTCCGTGCAAGTTCGATTCCTGTTACCCGCACCATTTTCTTAAGAGAGGAGGCAGCAACTATGCCAAAAGCAAAAGCTTCTCGCTCTTCTGAATCGCAAAGCACATCGAGACCTCCAATGACACAAGAGGCTCAAGAGAATCTTATGATTTCATTGGCTATGCAGTGTGCTGAAAAGCAGCTCAGAGACGGAACTGCTTCTTCTCAGGTCATAACACATTATTTAAAACTTGGCTCGTCCAAGGAACGACTTGAAAAAGAGATTCTTGAGAAGCAAAAAGAATTGATTGATGCAAAAACTATCAATATCAAGTCTAATGGTGAAGCTAAAGAACTTTATGAAAAAGCTCTTACTGCATTTCGTAAATATTCTGGAGCTGGAGGCGATGATGAAGAATTTTAGAACTTACTCTGAACTAATAACTCTTCCGACTTTTGAAGAGCGATATTGCTATTTGAAATTGGATGGAATAATTGGTGAAGAAACATTTGGTTTTCAGCGATGGCTTAATCAGGAGCTCTATCATTCAAATGAATGGTTAAGTTTTAGAGACACCATCATTATTCGAGATAATGGATGTGACTTAGGTGTTCCTGGATTTGAAATATATGGACCTGTTCTTATACATCATCTAAATCCAATCACTTATGACGATATTGTTAATCGAAATCCCTGCGTCTTTGATCCAGAAAATGCAATATGTACAAAACTCAGTACACATAATGCAATCCATTATGGAGATGAGCAGTTGTTAATTACTTCGCCAATTCAGAGAAGTCCAAATGACACATGTCCTTGGCGAAAAAAATGAAAGGAGTATTTTAAATGTCTACTAAACGATATGAGAATAACAATACTGATTCTAAGACCGAAAAAGTTATCGGTGTTGTTACTGATTGTCTAAAATTGAATATTAGACAGAGACCGTATAAAGATTCCGAAGTAGTTGCTATCGCGGTATGTCTTGATGAACTAAGTATCGATATTGAAGCATCTACAAATGATTGGTATGCAGTATGTACCGTTGCCGGTATCGAGGGTTTCTGTATGAAGAAATTCGTAGCTGTTAGACAGTAAGGAGGAATCGATATGGAAAGCATACTGACATCAATTAAAAAGTTGCTTGGAATTACCGAAGAGTATGAACACTTTGACATCGACATTATCATGCATATCAATTCTGCTTTTTCCGTTCTTACACAGCTCGGTGTCGGTCCACAAAAAGGTTTCCGTATCGAAGATGATGGTACTGAATGGTCAGAATTTCTTCTTGACGATAACCGACTTGAGATGGTGAAAACTTATATCTACTTAAAAGTAAAGTTAGCATTTGATTCTGCCAATCTCAGTTCAGCAGTTATCGATTCTATAAACAGACAGATTAACGAACTTGAGTGGAGAATCAATGTAACCGTTGATCCAGATAAAACGGAGGAGGAAATTCAAAATGGATAATCATAAAGAAATGCTTATGCATTACGGTATCAAAGGTCAAAAATGGGGAATCCGTCGTTACCAGAACGAAGATGGTACTCGCACCGCTGCTGGTAAAAAGCGAGAATCAAGTCCCGATGCAAAGGAAAAAGAGACTCGCAAAGCTGATGTAAAAAACAGACGAATTATGTCTGATGTTGATTTGAAGAAACGAATCGAACGAATGAAACTTGAAAAAGAATATAAAACCTTGGTGGATGAAGATACCGCTCCAGGTAAAAAATACGTTTCTGAGATTATTTCAGCAGCAGGAAAAAGAACACTTACTATAGCTGCCGCTGGTGCATTGGCTTATGGAGTTAAAGCAGCAATGACTAAAGAGTTTAATATTAAAGAAGCTGCTCAGTATATTGCCGCTAATCCCAATAAAAAGAAATAAGGAGTTAATTCGATATGGCATTATCTAACACTGCCGTCCCTAAATACTACGGCATGTTTCGTGATGCCGTAATCAGAGGCGAAATTCCAGTATGTAAAGAGATCTCAATGGAAATGAATCGCATTGATGATCTTATTGCTAACCCAGGAGTATTTTACGACGATCAAGCTGTAGAAGGATGGATTTCTTATTGCGAATCTGAACTTACCTTAACTGATGGTTCAGATCTTACTTTACTTGATAGTTTTAAACTATGGGGTGAGCAAATTTTTGGTTGGTATTATTTTGTCGAGCGAAGTGTTTATCAGCCAAATCCAGATGGTCATGGCGGTCATTATGTGAAGAAGACTGTAAAGAAAAGACTTATCAATAAGCAATATCTTATTGTAGCTCGTGGAGCAGCAAAGTCAATGTATGGTTCCACCCTACAAGGCTATTTCCTAAATATTGATACTTCGACAACACATCAAATCACAACTGCACCGACCATGAAGCAGGCTGAGGAAGTAATGTCTCCTCTTCGTACTGCTATTACCAGATCACGCGGTCCACTGTTTCAATTCTTGACAGAAGGTTCGTTACAAAACACTACGGGTGCTAAAGCTAATAGAACAAAATTGGCTTCGACGAAGAAAGGTGTCGAGAATTTTTTAACAGGGTCTCTGCTTGAAATAAGACCAATGAGCATTCACAAACTTCAGGGCTTACAAATAAAAGTTGCTACAGTTGATGAATGGCTCTCAGGAGACATCCGAGAAGATGTTATAGGTGCTATTGAACAGGGTGCTTCAAAAGTAAACGATTACATCATTGTAGCAATCAGCTCCGAAGGCACTGTTCGTAATGGAAGCGGCGATACAATCAAAATGGAGTTAATGGACATATTGAAGGGTGATTATATCAATCCGCATGTGTCTATTTGGTGGTATAAATTAGATTCAATCGATGAGGTTGGAGATCCAAGAATGTGGTTGAAAGCCAATCCGAATATTGGTAAAACAGTTAGTTACGAAACTTATCAGTTGGATGTAGAAAGAGCAGAAAAAGCCCCTGCTGCACGAAACGATATTCTCGCAAAACGTTTTGGTTTACCAATGGAAGGTTATACCTATTACTTTACTTATGAAGAAACATTGCCGCATCGCAAACGAGATTATTGGCAGATGCCTTGTTCTTTAGGTGCAGACTTGTCACAGGGTGATGACTTCTGTGCATTTACTTTCCTGTTTCCGTTATCCAACGGTTCGTTTGGTATTAAGACTCGAAATTACATAACATCTATGACTTTGATGAAGCTGCCTGCTGCTATGAGGATCAAATACGATCAGTTCATGGCCGAAGGTAGTTTAATTGTTTTAGAGGGTACCGTTCTTGATATGATGGATGTCTATGAAGACTTGGACAATCACATAAGCGAATGCGGTTATGATGTTCGATGTCTTGGCTTTGACCCTTATAATGCAAAAGAATTCGTTGCAAGATGGGAACAAGAAAACGGTCCGTTTGGAATCGAAAAGGTTATTCAGGGAGCTAAAACTGAATCTGTTCCGCTTGGTGAATTGAAGAAACTTTCGGAAGAAAGAATGCTTCTCTTTGATGAGGACCTTATGACTTTCGCTATGGGTAATTGTATTACCTTGGAAGATACAAATGGAAACAGAAAACTTTTAAAGAAGCGCTATGAGCAGAAGATTGATGCTGTTGCGGCTATGATGGATGCTTATATTGCTTATAAACTCAATCGAGATGCTTTTGAATAAAGGAGGTGATGATTCAAAATGGAGATGTCTTTTGGTTCCAGATTAAAACATGCTTGGAACGCATTTGCAGGTAATGTTCAAATGGACTATAGAAATTTGGGCATTAGTTATGCTTATCGAGCAGATAGACCTCGTTTGTCAAGAGGCAATGAAAGGTCGATCATCACTTCGGTTTATAACCGTATAGCACTCGATGTAGCATCGCTTAAAATTCAACATGTAAGACTTGATGAAAGTGAGCGATTTATTTCGGTAATTCAAGACGGTTTGAATAGTTGTCTAACTATTGAAGCAAATATCGATCAGACAGCCCGTGCTTTTATTCAGGATGTTGTTATATCGATGTTTGATGAAGGCAGTGTAGCTATTGTACCCGTTGATACCACAACCGACCCTACTATTTCAGGATCTTATGATATTCAAACTATGAGAGTCGGACAAATTTTAGATTGGTACCCGCAGTATGTTCGTGTTCGTGTGTACAATGAACGCACTGGGAAAAAAGAAGAAGTAGTGGTACCTAAGAGTACAGTGGCTATCGTGGAAAATCCGCTGTACGCAGTAATCAATGAGCCTAACTCCACTATGCAGAGGCTCATTCGTAAACTTAACCTACTTGATGTCATTGATGAACAGAGTGGTTCTGGAAAACTCGATTTGATTATTCAGTTACCATATGTCATCAAGACTGAAGCAAGGCGTCAACAGGCCGAAAATAGGCGTAAAGATATCGAAAGTCAGTTGTCAGGTTCCAAATATGGTATTGCTTATACCGACGGAACCGAACGTATCACACAGTTGAATCGTCCAGTAAACAATAATCTAATGTCTCAGATTGAATACTTAACGAGTATGCTATATAGCCAGTTAGGAATCACTCAGAGTATTTTGGATGGTACAGCGGACGAGAAGACAATGTTGAATTACTACAACAGAACTATCGAGCCTATTGTTTCAGCTATTGTTGATGAAATGAAACGAAAGTTTCTAACAAAAACTGCCCGATCACAACTCCAGTCGATTTCGTTCTTTAGAGACCCGTTTAAACTTGTACCGGTAAACGATATCGCTGAAATTGCTGATAAATTCACTCGAAATGAAATCATGACTTCGAATGAAATCAGGCAGGTTGTCGGCATGAAACCTTCGGAAGATCCAAGGGCTGATGAGCTTAGAAATAAGAATCTAAGTGCGCCGAGTGAAACAGCTTCGGAAACATCCGTTAAGCCGGAAGAAATAATGGATTCACCGGAGTAATTTTCGAGTGAAAATAGGGTCTCTAAATAATCTTAAATAAGGAGGAAATTCAAAATGGACAAAACAATCCAGGTTGAAGCTTGTGATTTTAGTGGCTGGGCTACACGAAATGATCTTAAATGCTCTGACGGAAGAGTAATTCGTAGAGATGCATTTAAGCATAATGACGGTATTAAAGTCCCGCTTGTTTGGAATCACCAGCACAATAGTCCTCGTGATGTTTTAGGTCATGCTTGGCTTGAAAATCGTGAGGAAGGTGTCTACACCTATGGTTTTCTTAATGAAACCGCAGATGCAGAAATTGCAAAAGTGTTGATTAAGCATGGAGATATCTGCGCTCTTTCCATCTATGCTAATCAACTTCAACAGGCCGGTTCCGATGTTCTTCATGGTTGCATTTGCGAGGTTAGCCTTGTACATAAAGGTGCTAATCCGGGTGCTTTTATTGATTCTATGCTTTCTCATGGAGAGAATTCAGACGAAGAAGCAATCATTTACACGGGATTACCGCTTGTTCTTTCTCATGCTGACACTAATCAGGACGAGAAAGAAAAAAACAATGATACTGAAAAACAGGATGCATCCGATGAAAAGAAAAATGAAGATAACGAATCTATCATCGATGTCATCAATACCATGACCGAAAAGCAACAGGATGCTATGTATTACATGGTTACTAAGGCTTTAGAGGACAAAAACGAAGATTCTAATGAATCCAAAACCAATAAGGAGGAAACTAATATGAAACACAATGTTTTTGATAACGACAAGCAGGATCAGAAGAATGTCTTGTCCCATGCGGCTCAGGGTGAGATTCTGGCGTTGGCTAAGTCTCCCAACGTTGGCTCCCTTCGTACCGCTATTAACATTTATGCTGAGGAACATGCTGACGAGCTTAAGCATGGTGAAATCAGCGGCTTTGTTCAGACCGGAGAAGGTAATGTAACTACTCTATTCCCCGACTATGTTGAGGCTCATCCTAGCCGTACACCTGAACTTATCACTAATGATATGGGTTGGGTAGATGCTATTATGGCTAAGACTCAGAAGATTCCTCATGGTCGTGTTCGTACTTCTCATGTAGATATTCGTAATATCGATGCTCTTCAGGCTAAGGGTTACACTAAGGGAAATCAGAAGAAGCTTACTGGTAACTATTCTCTTGTAAGACGTACTACTGATCCTCAGACTGTGTATGTTACTTCTGAACTGCATCGTGATGATGTAATCGATATCGAAAATTTCGATTATGTTCAGTTCCAGTATGGAATCGATCAGATTTCTCTGAAGGAAACTCTTGCTGTTGCAACCATGCTTGGTGATGACCGTCCTGAGAGTGATCCTGAGAAGATCTTCCCTGATAAGATTCGTCCTATTTGGACCGATGATGAGCTGTATACAATCCACAAGGATATTGACTTTGCTGCTATGGCTCAGGAGCTTCAGGGTACTAATACTGAACAGAATTTTGGCGAAAGCTTTATTTATGCCGAGGCTATGGTTACTGCTCTGCGTAAGGCTCGTAAAGATTTCCGTGGTACCGGTAAGCCGGACCTGTTCATCACTACGGACATGCATAACACTATGATTCTGGCTCGTGACCGTAATGGTCGTAGAATTTACGAAACTGATACTGAACTGGCTGCTGCTCTTGGTGTTGCTAACATCTACGAAGTTACTCAGTTCGAGGGTAAGGTCCGTACTGATTCTGAGGGTATTAAACATAAGCTGCACGCTATTTGCGTGAATATGGCCGATTATGGTTATGGTGCTTCTAAGGGCGGCGATGTGACTCACTTCTCTGATTTCGATATCAAGTTCAACCAGCTTCAGTCTCTGCTTGAGACTCGTAAATCTGGTCAGCTTACCAGAATTAAGTCTGCTATTGTTATTGAAGAGAAAGACGCAACTACTGGCGCCTAAATATTAACGGAGGAATTTCAAAATGGCGAAATTTTATGGACCAATCGGCTATGCTGTAACTGAAGAAACAACTCCTGGTGTTTGGGAAGAAAAGATCACTGAGCGTATGTATTATGGTGAGTTAGTTCGTAACACTAAGAAACTTCAGACGGCAGATCAACTCAATGATAACATCAATGTTGCAAATGAGATTAGTATCTTAGCCGATCCATTCGCCAGTGAAAATTTTCATACGATGAAATATGTAGGGTTTATGGGTGCTAAATGGAAGATCACGAGCGTTGAAGTTCAGTACCCTAGACTACGACTGACTGTGGGAGGTGTATACAATGGCGAATAGACTATATCTACAGTCCCTGTTGGAAGGCCTTCTGGGGAGTCGAAATGTGTATTTTCAACCTCCCGAGTCAGTTAAGATAAATTACCCTGCCATCGTTTACGGATTGGATGATATTAAAAACATCCATGCAGATGACAGGGTATATTTGTCTCAAAAACGTTATTGGGTTATGCTAATTGACAAGAATCCAGATAGCGAATTTATTGATAAGGTTGCTCAATTACCAACCTGTCGATTCGATCGTAACTATACAAGCGAGAACCTGAATAATTGGCGTTTCTCGCTCTATTTCTAATAAGGAGGAAATAACTATGAAACTTGTTTGGGATAAAACCGGCGAGCGTCTGTACGAAACCGGCGTTGACCATGGTGTTCTTTACCCTATTCAGACTGGTGGCACTTTTAACAAAGGTGTTGCATGGAATGGTCTGACTGCTGTTACAGAGAGTCCTTCCGGTGCGGAGGCTACTCCTATTTATGCTGATAACATTAAGTATCTGAATATGATGTCTGCTGAGGAATTTGCAGCCACTATTGAGGCGTATATGTACCCTGCTGAATTTGCAGAATGTGATGGTTCTGTTGAAATCATGCCGGGTATGTTTGCTGGGCAGCAGTCTCGTAAAATCTTTGGTCTTAGTTATCGTACTATTCTTGGTAATGATGTCGATCTGAATGACCACGGTTACAAGCTGCATCTGGTGTATAACTGCCTTGCTGCTCCTTCTGAAAAGGGTTACAGCACTGTTAATGACAGTCCGGAACCTGCTGCTATGTCTTGGGAGGTTAGTACCACTCCTGTAGCCATCAATACCGTAATCGAAGGCAAGAAGCTTAAGCCTACTGCTACGCTTACTTTTGATTCCACGAAGTTTAGTCCTGAATTTATGGCTAAGCTTGAAGAAGTTCTGTATGGTAAAGATGAGACTACTGAAGGTGCTGGAGACAGCATCGAGCCTCGTCTTCCTATGCCTGATGAAATCATTGAAATGTTCAACGCTGAACTGCCTATTGCAGGCTAATTCATAAGAATTAAATTATAGTGGAGCCGTATTCAGGTAAGCTGGCGGCTCTATTTTTTTATTTGAAAGGAGAAAATTAAAATGCATAAAGAAGTTATTACTTACAACGACCTGAATGATGTTCAGAGAACTGAGGATTTCTACTTTGATTTGTCCAAGCCAGAAATCGTAAAGATGCAGGCAAGCACTAAAGGTGGCTATGATGTTCAGCTTAGAAGTATTGCTGCTAGTCTTGATGGAGCCAAGATTATGGATTTCTTCGAGAATTTCATTGCTAAGTCTTACGGTGTAAAGAGTGAAGACGGTAGACGTTTCATGAAGTCTGAGGAAATTTCTCGTTCTTTTATGGAAACACCTGCTTATGAGGTGCTGTTTGAGAAGCTCGTCACTGATGACAAGTATGCAGCAGAATTTGTAAATGCTGTTATGCGTTCAAAGGGCGGTGCTATGGCTCCTACAGCAATTCCAGCAGCTACTAATTAACATCGGAAACTTGGAGGGCTGAAGAATGCTGAAAATTATTGTACCGGCTGCTGAGTTTTTTGATGAGATCAATGAAGAATTCATCTACAAGAAAGAACAACATTTGCAGTTGGAGCATTCTTTGGTCTCTCTTTCAAAATGGGAAAGCAAATGGCACAAAGCCTTTCTTGGCAAGCGAGAAAAAACTGAAGAGGAAATTCTTGATTATGTCAGATGTATGACTTTAACCCAAAATGTGGACCCAGAAGTATATACAAGACTTTCGGCTGAAAATTATGCTGCAATAAATGACTATATAGAATCTCCAATGACAGCGACTTGCTTCTTTGAAGATGAAAAACGTCATGGAGTCAACAAAGACACCGTTACTTCTGAATTGATTTATTACTGGATGATTTCATATAACATTCCGGTTGAATTTCAAAAGTGGCATTTGAATCGTCTTTTGACACTTATTCGTGTTTGCAATATGAAAAATTCACCTCCTAAAAAGAGAAGCAGACGCGAGATTATGCAGCGTAATGCTGCTTTAAATGCAGCTAATAAACGCCGTTACAATTCGAGGGGGTGATATGTAATATGAAAAAATATTGCTGTAATTGCCCTAATCGAAAAAAGAAAAACTATAAATCTTGGTTGGAGACATACACCAAAAAGGCTGTGACTTTTATTTTGGTTATTTCACTAATCGATTTACAGTTATCATATGTTCTTGCTTTTTTAGGGCAAGTGCAAATTGCTGAATCACTTTCGAGCACAATCGCTTCGACGATTGTTGGCGTTATGGTTGGCTATTTTTTCAAAGCTTTATTTGAAACTTTTTTTGAGAAGCGAGAAGAAAGGCTTAAACGTGAAAATGATTCAATAGAAAATACAGATTATGAGGAGGTTTAGTTATGCCTATTAGTTTTTTAACCACAGCACTGTTAATTGTGTCTGTGCTTACAAATCTGACTGTAGAGGGTATTAAAAAGCTGCTCGATGGAACAAAAGTGAAATACTCATCTAATGTTCTGGCAGCTATTCTCTCTGTAATTATTGCTTGTGCTGTTTGTGTGATTTATATCGTTATGACAGATACAGTATTTACTTTGAAAATCGGTGTTGAAATTGCTGTACTGATGTATCTCGGATTCCTTGTGGCAACTGTTGGTTACGATAAGGTTATGCAGATGATTCAGCAGATCAAAGTCACAAAGGAGGACCAGAATTATGAGTAACAGTCCGTTGGTATCTTATACAAAATTGAGTCCGAACCATTCTGGTAAAAGAACTCACAGCATTGACCGTATTACGCCACATTGTGTAGTTGGTCAACTTTCAGCAGAAACTATCTGCGCTTGTTTTCCGGCTGGGAGAGATGCAAGTTGCAACTATGGAATTGGAACCGATGGTCGTGTTTCATTGTGCGTAGAGGAAAAAAATAGATCATGGTGTTCATCGAGTAACGCTAATGACCAAAGAGCCGTTACGATTGAGTGCGCTTCCGACAAAACCGAACCTTATGCTATGAACAGCAAAGTTTACAATACACTTATCGAATTGTGTGTTGATATTTGTAAGCGCAATGGCAAGAAAAAGCTTTTGTGGTTTGGCGATAAAACTAAAACGCTGAACTATAATCCTGCTCCTGACGAAATGGTGCTGACTGTTCATAGATGGTTTGCCAATAAGAGCTGCCCTGGGAATTGGTTGTATTCTCGTATGGGTGATTTGGCATCAAAAGTAACAGCGAGATTAGGGTCTGGAGGTTCCGAATCTTCTAAAGATGAATTGTATCGAGTTCAGACAGGAGCATTCAGTAATAAAGCAAATGCTGATGTCATGCTTACAAAAATCAAAGCGGCTGGGTTTGATACTTATATGGTCAAGGTCGATAACCTTTATAAAATCCAGGTTGGTGCTTTTAGTAAGAAAGCAAATGCTGATGCTATGGCTGCAAAATTGAAAGCTGCTGGATTTGACACCTATATTACTACCAAAAGTGGTACGGCTGTCACCTCTACATCTAAAAAGACTGTAGATGAAATTGCCCGTGAAGTGATTCAGGGTTTATGGGGTAACGGACAAGATCGTGTAAATCGTTTAAAAGCAGCAGGCTATGATGCTTCTGCCGTTCAGAATCGAGTAAATCAACTCCTAAAATAAGGAGGTAGAAATGGTAAAGTTCAGACATAAAGGCAACTTCTCCAGAACGGTTCAATACATGGAAGGAGCGAAAAAGGCCGTTAGGCTTGCAGATCTTGACAAGTTCGGCCGAGAAGGGGTCGCTGCACTTGCGTCTGCTACACCTGTAGATTCTGGTCTTACTGCCAGTTCATGGCATTACGAGATTATAAACCGTAATGGAACGGCAAAAATTTCTTTTTACAACTCAAATATTCAAAATGGAGTTCCTATTGCGATCATTCTGCAATATGGTCATGGAACTCGTAACGGCGGCTGGGTACAGGGGCGAGATTACATCAATCCTGCTATCCAGCCTATTTTTGACAAAATCGTAAATCAAGCATGGAAGGAGGTTACAAAGCTATGAGCACTACAATAGACCAAAGAGTCGTAGAAATGCAATTTGACAATAAGAACTTTGAGCGTAATGTTCAGACAAGCTTATCCACGCTTGATAAACTTAAGAATAGTTTGAACATGAACGGAGCTACGAAAGGTTTTGAACAGATCGATAATGCCGCAAAGAAAATAAATATGAGCGGTCTTGGTAACGCTGTTGAATCTGTTCGTATGAAGTTCTCTGCTTTGGAGGTCATGGCTGTAACCGCCCTCGCTAATATCACTAATTCTGCAATTAACACTGGAAAACAAGTGATATCTTCTCTTACTATCGACCCAATAAAAATGGGTTTTCAAGAGTATGAAACACAAATAAATGCCGTTCAAACGATTTTAGCAAACACTTCTCATCAGGGAACGAATCTTCAGCAGGTGAATAATGCTTTAGATCAGTTAAATACTTATGCCGATAAGACCATTTACAACTTTACTGAGATGACTCGTAATATCGGTACATTTACGGCTGCTGGTGTTGATCTGCAAACTTCGGTAGATTCGATCAAAGGTATTGCTAACCTTGCTGCTGTATCGGGTTCGACTTCTCAGCAGGCAAGTACAGCAATGTATCAGCTTTCCCAAGCATTAGCTGCTGGCAAGGTTTCTTTGATGGACTGGAACTCTGTAGTAAATGCCGGTATGGGCGGCAAGGTGTTTCAGGATGCTTTAATTAGAACTTCTGAATTGTTAGGCACTGGTGCTGAAAATGCTATCAAAATGTATGGCTCGTTTAGAGAATCATTGACAAAGGGTGAATGGCTTACTACCGAAGTATTGACTGAAACCCTGAAACAGTTTGCTGGTGCTTATACAGAGGCCGATTTGATTCAGCAGGGTTTTACCGAAGAACAAGCTAAATCCATTATGGAGATGGCAAAGACTGCTGAAGATGCTGCGACTAAAGTAAAGACTTTTACTCAGTTATTTGACACTTTAAAAGAAGCAGCACAATCTGGTTGGACTCAGAGCTGGGAAATTATTGTTGGTGACTTTGAAGAAGCGAAAGAACTTTTTACCGAGGTCAGCAATATTGTTGGTAAAATGATTGGGGACTCCGCTAATGCAAGAAATGAAATGCTTCAGGGATGGAAAGACCTCGGTGGTCGAACAGCTCTTATCGAAGCGCTTCGTAACGCATTTCAGGGAGTTCTTTCTATTATTAAGCCAATTAAAGATGCTTTTAGAGATATCTTTCCTCCTATGACGGCTCAGCAACTTTATAATATTACCGACGGATTGAGAAAACTCACTGAACGATTCGTTTTAAGCGAAACAGCATCTAATAATCTTAAGAGTACATTTAAAGGTTTATTTGCTGTAGTCAATATCATTGGTAGTGCGTTTATGTCCGTGGTCAAGGCTATTGGTTCTCTTCTCGGAGGAGTTGGCGAATTAGGCGGAGGCTTGTTAAGCATTACCGGTGCGTTTGGAGAGTGGCTCGTTAAACTTAACGATGTTATCGAACGAACCGATATTTTCAATAAAGTTTTAGGTGGTATTGTTGGGTTTATTAAAACTGCGGCAACAGCCGTTAAAAACTTTATCGCTTCAATAGCTGAAAATTTCCAAATTCCTGGGTTTGAATTATTCCATAATCTTCTTGAACGCGTTCATACAAGAATGTCTCAAGTTGGTGAAGCTGCTGGAAGTATGAAGAGTGGTGTTGTCACTGCTTTCGAAGCAATGGGGGAAGCTCTTGCAAATTGTCAGTTTGTGCAAGTTCTACAGGCTATCTGGAATGCAGTAAAAACCATTGCTGGTGGTATCGTGAATGCTCTTGGCAGTATTGGTGGAGCAATTATATCAAGCCTTGGAGAAGCCAATTTTAGTGGAATCATTGACTTGCTGAATGGTATTTCCTTTGGTGCTATTGCTGTGGGTATCACAAAGTTTGTTGGCGGATTTCGCAAAGCAATCGAGGAGATTGGAAGTATTAAGGAATCTTTTATTGGGATTCTTGATAGCGTAAGAGGTTGTTTTGAGGCTTATCAGTCTCAGTTGCAGGCAGGAACATTGTTAAAAATTGCATCTGCTATTGCAATTCTTACCGCTTCTCTTGTAACTCTTTCGCTTATTGACAGTAATAAATTGGCTGCTGCTCTTGGCGCTATTACGGTTCTGTTTGCCGATTTAATGACGTCTATGGCTGTTTTCAATAAAATTAGCGGACAAGCAACTGGGGTAGTCAAAAGTGTTACGGCTATGATTGGCATTTCTACTGCTGTACTACTTCTCGCCAGTGCTCTTAAGAAAATAGGCGATTTAAACCCAAAACAAATGGCTACTGGAGTTATAGGTATTGCCGGATTGACTACCGTTATAGTAGCTGCTGCTAAGGTTATGGGAAATAGTGGAAAAACAATCATCAAAGGCGCTGCACAAATGGTTATATTCGCAGCCGCTATTAAGGTATTGGCTTCCGTATGTAATGATCTCGCAAAATTAAGTTGGGAACAGCTTGCTAAGGGATTGACTGGTGTAGGAGTTTTATTAGCAGAAGTTTCGCTATTCATGAATACTGCTAAATTTAGCGGAAAATCTGTGATGACTGCAACCGGAATTGTTATATTAGCTGCGGCGATTAAAGTATTAGCTTCTGCTTGTGAAGACTTTGGCAGTATGAAATGGGGTGAAATAGGAAAGGGCCTTTTATCTATTGGCGCTTTGCTTACTGAGATTACACTCTTTACAAACCTCACTGGCAATGCTAAGCATGTTATTTCTACAGGTATGGCTTTGATTGCTATTGGTGCTGCAATGAAGATATTTGCTTCGTCTATTAAAGATTTCTCAACGATGTCTTGGGGCGAAATCGCAAAAGGACTTATAGCTTTGGCTGGTTCTTTAACAGCAGTAACTATTGCCGTTAATTTCATGCCTAAAAATATGATCGGTATAGGAACAGGACTTATCGCAATATCTACTGCTCTTGTTATTATGGCAAATGCCATTGATAGAATGGGCGGTATGAGTTGGGAAGCTATTGCTAAGGGTCTTATTACTCTTGGTGGTTCTATGACTATTCTTGCTGTTGGCTTAAATGCTATGACCGGTACTCTTGCTGGTTCAGCAGCCATGTTGGTAGCTGCTTCCGCATTGTTGGTTATGACACCGGTACTTAGTATTTTAGGAGCTATGAGCTGGGGCGCCATTGTTAAAGGTCTTGTTGCTTTGGCTGGTGCATTTACCGTGATTGGTGTTGCAGGATTAGTTCTTACTCCTCTTGTCCCTACTCTTTTGGGATTAAGCGGAGCTTTTGCTCTTATTGGAGTATCAGTTCTTGGTATTGGTGCCGGATTGGCTCTTGCTGGAGCAGGTTTATCCGCCTTGGCTGTAGGACTAACTGCATTAGCAGCTGCCGGTACTGCTGGCGCAACGGCTATCGTAGCATCTTTGACAGTTATCATCACTGGTGTTGCCGAATTGATTCCGGCTATTGTTGCTAAAATCGGAGAAGCAATTATTGAATTTTGTAAAGTAATTGCTGCCAGTGCTCCGGTAATCGGAGAAGCTGTTAAGGAAGTTATACTAATGCTGGTTGACGTGCTCGTTGAGTGCGTTCCGGCTATTGCTGACGGGGCTCTTAAACTCGTAGCAGGTGTATTGGAAGCTTTGGTTCAGTATACACCATCTATTGTTGATTCTGTATTCCAGTTCTTAATTGGGGTATTAGAAGGAATTGCTCGCAATCTTCCAGGGTTGATTAAAGCAGCGATTGATGTGCTGATGGCTTTCTTCTCTGGTATAGTTGAGGCTCTGAAAGGTATCGACACCGAAACATTACTACAAGGTATTGTTGGAATTGGATTATTGTCAGCAATTATGGCTGCATTAGCTGCTGTTGCGGCTCTTGTCCCGGGAGCTATGCTCGGTGTATTAGGGATGGGTGCAGTTATTGCTGAATTGGCTCTCGTTCTTGCCGCTGTTGGAGCTCTCGCACAAATTCCTGGTTTGCAATGGCTCATTAACGAAGGTGGCAATTTACTTCAAGGAATTGGTACTGCTATTGGAAAGTTCGTCGGTGGTATAGTCGGCGGATTTATGGGCGGTGTATCTAGTCAATTTCCTCAAATTGCTTCTGATTTGTCTGGATTTATGACCAATGTTCAGCCGTTTGTACAAGGAGCAGCAGCTATTGATCCATCTATGATGGACGGAGTTAAAGCTCTGGCTGAAACAATTCTTATCCTTACTGCTGCAAATATTCTTGAAGGATTAACTTCTTGGCTTACTGGCGGATCTTCTTTAACCGGATTTGCTGAAGAATTAGTTCCGTTCGGTAAGGCTATGAAACAATTCTCCAATGAAATCGCAGGTATTGACGGCGAGGTTATTTCAAATGCTGCAATCGCTGGTAAAACACTTGCTGAGATGGCTGCTACTTTACCAAATACAGGCGGTGTAGTCGGTTTCTTTGCTGGCGAGAATGACATGAATGCGTTTGGCGAACAGCTTGTGCCATTTGGTAGAGCTATGAAAGAATACGGAGAAGCTGTTTCGGGATTAAAACCTGATGTAATTCAAAATAGCGTTACAGCAGGGCAAGCTCTTATGGAACTGGCTAATACTGTTCCGAATACAGGCGGTGTTGTAAGCTGGTTTACCGGTGACAACGACCTTGCTACATTTGGAGAACAGCTTGTACCATTCGGTACTGCGATGAAGAATTATTCTTTGGCTGTTACTGGATTGGATGCAAATGTTGTTACTAATTCTGCTAATGCTGCTAAAGCATTGGTGGAACTTTCAAACAATCTTCCGAATACAGGCGGTGTTGTAAGCTGGTTTACCGGTGACAATGACATTGCAAGTTTCGGTCAACAGTTAGTTTCTTTTGGCCAGTCGTTTGCTAATTACTACAACAGTATATCTGGAGTAGATACAGCAAAACTCAGCAGTGTTATTGTGCAGTTCCGTAATTTGGTAGATTTGGCGAAAGGTATTACAGACATTGATACGAGTGGTATGTCTCGATTTGCTCAGAATCTAACTGCTTTGGGCAACTCTGGAATTGATGGATTCATTAACGCTTTCACCAATGCAAATTCGAGAGTTTCTGCTGCCGCTAATACGATGATTAGCACTTTCGTGAACGCCGCAAATGCTCAAAAGGGTACACTGATATCTACGTTTACTAATATGGTAAGCGGAATTGTAACGGCATTTACAAGCCAATATTATCAGTTCACAACGATCGGTAATACAATGATGACCAATCTTACTTCTGGTGTCAGAAGCAAAGAGTATGCTTTGAAAAGTGCATTTGTCACTATCGTATCTGGATGCCTGACTACCGTCCGAAATAAGTATCAGGAATTCCAAGTAATCGGACAGACTATGATGGTTAAACTGATTGCCGGTGTACGAGAAAAAGATCAGGCTTTGAAGTCTGCTTTCACAAATATCGTATCTGGATGCCTGACTGCTGTACGCAATAAGTATCAGGAATTTTATAATGCCGGACAATATCTCGTTAAGGGTTTTGCTAACGGTATTGATGAGTATACCTGGTATGCGGAAGCAAGGGCGGCTGCTATGGCTGCGGCTGCGGCGAGAGCTGCTGAAAGAGAATTGGACATCAATTCGCCTTCAAGAGTTGGCGAACGAATCGGTGGATTCTTTGGTATGGGATTTGTTAATTCTATTATCGATTACGCCGATAAGTCTTATGCTGCCGGTACGGAAATGGCTGCGGCTGCCAAAAATGGTTTAAGTAACGCAATTTCTAAGGTAAGAGATTTTGTCGAAGGAAATATAGATGTACAACCGACTATTCGTCCTGTTCTTGACCTTAGTGAAGTACAAGCTGGAGCACATATGCTGTCTGCTTTACTTAGTAAGAGACAAGCTATGTCTATCAGCGCTGGTATGGAACGTAAGAACAACGGAATAGTTCAAAATGGGGAAAATACATCTGAAAAAGCTGGCAACAGTTATTCTTTTGTACAGAACAACTACTCACCTAAATCTCTGTCAAGAATTGATATCTATCGTCAGACAAAGAATCAATTCTCTGCACTGAAAGGATTGGTGGAAACATGATTTACTCATTAGCTGTCACCAATTATTTAGGTGATAGAATTAAGCTTGAATTGGGGAGGCCCGAAAACACGGGCTTCCTCGTCAAGTCTATTACAGGCTTGGGACCAGTCAAGGCCAATGTAAACACTACCGAAGTTGCAACTAACGACGGTTCGATGTTTAACTCGGCAAGATTGAGTCAAAGAAACATTGTTATTCAACTCGCTTTTATTCACAGCATTTATGGCGAGGATATCGAAGAGATCAGGCAGAAATCGTATAAATATTTTCCGATTAAGAAAAATGTTGAATTAGTTATCGAAACTGATAACCGTTATGTTCGAACTATCGGATATATAGAATCGAATGAGCCTGATATTTTCAGCAAACAAGAAGGTACACAAATTTCAATCATTTGTCCCGATCCATATTTTTACTCTGCAAGTGAAGATGGAAATAATGTTACCGATTTTTATAGTATTGATCCAGTATTTGAATTTCCGTTTTCTAATGAATCTTTGAGCGAACCGTTACTTATATTTGGAGAAATTCAGATTAAGACAGAAGGTGTTATTACTTATCATGGCGATTCAGAAATTGGTGTGATGATTTACATTCACGCCATAGGACCTGCTACAAACATTAACATTTACAATACTGAAACCAGAGAGGTTATGTCTATCAATACCACAAAATTGGAAGCATTAACTGGAAAAGGTATCGTAGCAAGTGATGATATTATCATAAACACCTTAAAAGGTGAGAAAAGTATCACGCTTGTTAGGGAGGGTAAGTCTTATAATATTCTGAATTGCTTAGACAAGAATACAGATTGGTTTACTCTTGTTAAAGGCGATAATATTTTTGCATTTACAGCAGAGAGCGGAGTGACAAATTTACAGTTTAGGATCGAGAACAAAGTAATATATGAAGGAGTATAAGCGATGGAACTTTTAGTTTTAAATACTGACTTCGAGTCCATAGCTGTACTCGATAGTTATGAGTCTTTGATCTGGACAGACCGATATAACTCGTATGGAGATTTCGAGATGTTCTTTGCGATGGAAGAAAGCTCTTTGGAGTTTCTTAAAGAAGATAACTATCTTTGGCTAAAGGATTCGGAGCATACAATGATTATCGAGGAAATTAAGATCGATGCTGATACGGAAGAAGGCAATCACTTAATCGTTACAGGAAGATCTTTAGAATCGATTTTGGAGCGCCGTATCATCTGGGGTCAAAGAGTGTTTAACGGAAATCTTCAAAATGCAATACAAACCATGCTCAACGAGTGCATTATATCGCCGTCTATTTCGGACCGAAAGATTTCTAATTTTAGATTTGCTGCTTCTACAGATCCTAAAATTACGAAGCTTACAATCGACAATCAATATACTGGCGATGATTTATATACAGTCATCAAAGGATTGTGTGAAGAAAACAATATTGGTTTTAAAATTGTACTTACAGATGATAACTGGTTTGAGTTTAGTCTGTATGCTGGAGTAGACCGCTCTTATGACCAAACAGAAAATCCATATGTTGTATTCTCTCCTAACTTTGAAAATATTATCAACAGCAATTATTTTTCGTCTAAAGCCAGTTATCGTAATGTGACTTTAGTTGCTGGCGAAGGCGAAGGCTCTGCAAGAAAAACTGTAACTGTTGGTTCCGGTTCAGGGCTTGATAGGCGTGAAGTTTTTACGGATGCTCGTGATGTTTCGTCCGATACTGAAAGCGGAACTTTAACTGAAAGCCAATACAATGCGCAGCTTGTTGCTAAAGGTAATAAAACACTTGCTGACCACATCGTTACCACAGCATTTGAAGGTGAAGTCGAAGTCACAAGACTTTTCAAATATGGCGAAGACTTTTCGATTGGAGATATAGTTCAAATTGCTAATGAGTATGGTAACGAAGGGTCGGCATATATTTCAGAGTTAATTACTTCAAGAAGTGAAGAAGGATTTTCGGTATATCCGACCTTTAAAACAATTTCGAAAAAGGAGGGAGAAGTTGAATGAGTGTAACATGCGGATTTTATAACTCTTTAAACGGCGATCGTAAATACGATGCTATGCAAATTTCAAGTATTTTTGATGGCTTGATTATAGATGGTGTTTTTGCCTCTATTGGAACAGCATTTGCTGTAAAAGCTGCTGGCGGTCTTACATTAAACATTGGTATCGGAAAAGCATGGTTTAACCATAGTTGGACTCTTAACGATTCCATTCTACCGATGGAAGCTTCTGAATCTGAGGTATTGCTTGATCGTATTGACGCTGTTGTTTTGGAAGTAAACGGCATGGAGTCAGTAAGAGATAATACCATTAAGATTGTTAAAGGTACTCCATCAAGTGCACCTGTAAGACCTGTTTTGGAGAATGAAGGAAATGTACACCAATATCCATTGGCTTATATTTACCGTAAATTCGGAAGTTCTGTAATTACACAAGCTGATATTACTCCTATGGTAGGTTCAAAAGATACACCATTCGTTACAGCTATGCTTCAAACGATTAGTTTGGACGAATTGCTTGGCAAATGGCAAGATGAACTCGATCAGTTCGTAGCATTACAGTCACAAGAAGTTGATGATTGGATTGCAAAAGAGGAAAGTGAATTTACGGCATGGTTTGACCAGATGAAAGCAGAGCTTACAAATGAGCAGGAATACCTTGACCAGTGGATTGCTTCGGAACAGGCAGATTTTCTTGCCTGGTATAACCAGATAAAAGGTCAGTTAAGCGATGACGCTGCCGGAAATCTTCAGTTATCCATTAACAAAGAAGAAATTAAAAGAATCCTTTTAGTTGGCTTTGAAGATGGTTCTAAGGAGTTTTCTGATGATGGTACAGTTATCACATCAACATCTAGCGACGGTCGTGTATTAACTAAGACTTTTACAAATGGCTTTTTAACTATGACTAATGTATTAAAAAGTGCTGCTGGTGCGGAAGTAGCAAGAGCTGTAAAAACTTTTGATTCCAGCGGTAAACTGATTAGTACAGTCGTAACTTATTCTTAAATCGAAAGGAGAAAATTCAAAATGGCAGAAGAAGATTTGATCTTTGGGAAAAATCGACACTTCTTTGGCGGTATTGAACCGTCTAACATGCTGGCATTTAATGTTGTAGCTGAGGATGGCGTAGTAAGAGTTACTGCGACTCTTCCAAATGATACTGTCGTAAATGACCAAACACTTTGCACTGTGGAAGGTGCAATCATTCGAAGAAAGACTACAGACTATCCTAAAGATGAGTTTGATGGTGAATTGGTAGCAGATATTAAGACATCTACCACGTTGGTTGATGAAGGAGCATCTGCAACCGGAACTTATTACTATGCAGCATTTCCTTATACAACTCAAGGTGTTTACAACCGTAACAAGACAAATCGAATTGTGGTAAACGAACCAGAACCCATGAAAGAGTTCACAGCGAAGTCTGTATATGTATCTGTTACTGACAGTGTTAAAGTAGAAATTACAGCAGCTCTTCCAACTGGTGTTGTTGGCGCAGTAATTCGCAAGAGTACAACGGGATATCCTGTTAGCGAAACAGATGGCGAGTCTTTCATGGATATTACTACAGATGGTGTTTATACCGATACTGATGTTGTAGTAGGAGCTGTATATTATTATTCCGCGTTCCCTTATACAAGTACAGGAGCTTATAACCGCAGCGAAATGAATAGAACGAGTGTTACTCCAAAAAAGAGAGACTATTTGTTCGGATATGACTTGGTTAAAGCTACCTCTAATCCTTCCACTCGTGTTACTTATCCAGATGATGTAGACAATGCCGGATTTACACCAGCAAAGATGAATTTCACCACGAAAGTATTTAACTATGGTAGTTGGAACTTTGCACCTGGCGAGAAATTTATGCCTCGTCCTTGTATGCTTACTTATGCCGGTGTAGTGGATCATTACTTGAATCCTAACGATTACACAAAGAAAGTTGATGGAACGGCGTCCAAAGTTGCTGACACTGCATTTGGTGGTAACGCAATGATGGAATGGCCTAAGATTTTCACAAAGCGTTGGGAAGAGAATGGTGTTTATCACTTCCGTTGCTCTGATACTCCTCAGGATGATACTTGGGATTGTTGGTGCAATTATGATCGACAGGATAATCAGATCGATCATTTCTACACACCTATTTACTTTGGTTCTTTGATTTCCAATAAGATGCGTTCCATCAGTGGACAGACTAATATGGTTAGTAAGGATGCAACTGCTGAAATCACTGCTGCTAAGGCAAACGGTGCGGATTGGTATACGGAAGTTCTGGCAGATAGATTGTTGCTTCAGGATCTGCTTGTGATGATGGGAAAGACAACCGAATGTCAGACAGCATTTGGCTACGGACGATGCAGTAGCAGTAACTCCAGTGCAATCGGTCAAGGCACAATGAATACTAAAGGTATGTTCTGGGGAGATGATGACCAGACTTCCGGCGTTAAAGTGTTCGGTATGGAAAATCCGTGGGGCAATTTGTGGCGTCGTATCGCTGGTTGGATTAACAGTAAGGGCACACAGAAGGTAAAACTTACAAGAGGAACTCATGATGGTTCTACCGTTACGGATTATAATACAACCGGTAATGGATATAAGACTATTTCTGGTGCAACGCCTGCCGGTACTTCGGGCGGTTATATTAAAACCATGAAAACCGAGGAATTTGGTAGACTTCCTGTTAATGCGAGCGGGTCGAGCAGTACATTTGAGGCAGATGGTTTATGGTTTTCTAGTTCAGATAACTATTACGCGTTTGTCGGCGGCGCCTGGGCCCATGACCTGGTGGTGGGTCCGTTCTACGCTATTCTGGGCAATACGGCGTCCTATTCGGACTCGCACCATGGCGCGGCTCTATCTTGTAAACCTCTTGCTGCCTCGTAAGAGGCGAGGAGAGGACGGGAGAACCTGAGGTTCGCCGGCTTGAAAGTAATAACTAAATAAATTAAGGGGGTGTGTACTGCGCCCAGCGCGTTTGTCGGCGGCAACTGGAACAATGACCTGATGGTAGGTCCGTTCTACGCTAATCTGAACAATACGGCGTCCAATTCGAACTCGAACAATGGCGCGGCTCTATCTTATCCAAAAGAAGGTTCTCAATAATGCAGTACACATCGCCGCCTAAAAAGCGGCAAGAGATATAATCTCTTCCTCACCGCTTGGTGAAAATTAACTCGGTGCAAGCGTCTGCTAGTAGCTGAGAATAAGTCGAACGCGGATGAGAGGATAAGAGAGAACATGAAATCCTATAACCACTTGTACGAAATATGTATTTCCGAAACGAACCGACGAGAGTCTCTGAAACTTGCTAAACATAGCCCTCGACTCCGTGATATATTTAAAAACCGGCACATGGGGGACGATGCTATAGTTGAAAAATCGTTTAATTGGATTGTCAACTATAAAAACGCTGAACATGAGCCGGTTTATATTTATGACGGTATTTCAAGGAAAGAGCGTATTATTATCGTTCCCACTGCGGAAGAACTATTGGTGCAACACAATGTTGTAAACGCTTTAAAACCTATGTTTTGTAAAGGTATGTATGAACATTCCTATGCGAGCTTACCAGGAAGAGGTGCCCATAAAGGAAAACAAGTTATTGAGAAGTGGATTATGACCGATAAGAAAAACTGCAAATATGTCCTTAAAATGGACATTAAACATTTCTTTGATAGTATTCCACATGAATTACTAAAAGCCAAGTTGAGAAAAACTATTCATGATGATAAGATGTTGGACTTATTGTTCCGTATTATCGATGTCACCGAGATTGGTATTCCGCTTGGCTTTTATACTTCTCAATGGCTCTCTAATTGGTATTTACAGGGATTAGATCACTACATTAAGGAGAAACTCGGTGCCGTTCATTATATGCGATATATGGACGACATGGTTATATTCGGAAGTAACAAGAAGGTATTGCACCGTATGAGACAAGCCGTAGCAGATTATTTAGAATCTGAACTCGGTTTGGAGCTAAAAGCTAATTGGCAAGTATTTCGTTTTTCATATATTGACCATGATGGAAAGGAACAAGGACGAGATCTCGATTTTATGGGATTCAGATTCTACCATAACCGCACTATATTGCGAAAATCCATCATGTTTAAAGCAACAAGAAAAGCTCGCAAAATTTCTAAAAAAGAGAAACCTACTATACTCGACGCACGACAAATGCTATCTTATTTGGGCTGGATTGACTGTACGGACACTTATTATATGTACGATAAGTGGATAAAACCATATATCAGCTTCAAGGAACTGAAACACAAAGTTTCTCAGTTTGACCGCCATGACCCACGTCGAGTTTATCGAAAACTCGTAAGTCTTTACACTGTGAAAGGAGGAAAGTCGAATGGAGTTAAATTATAAATATTCCGAGAGTACGGTCAAGCCGGCTGCACTTGAGGTTACTGAGGGTACAGTTTATCTACGCAAAGATATTACTGAAATTACCCGCACATCTGAACAGGACGGTAACACCACTGTTTATTACACATATCAGGAAGCGGCTCTTACTCCTCAGGAGTTTAATGAGTATACAAATCTGATTATGGCTGAAAATGCAATTAAAGGCACTAATGATTCCGACAACATCATTTCACTTTTGGATGGTCAAGCTGCCGGTGATAACAACCAGCTTATTATCATGGAAGCTATTGCCGATCTGTATGATGCGATTGCTATGCTGATGTAAGGAGGAAATTCAAAATGGCAGAAATTTACGTTAAGCTTATTATCAATAAGCGAAGACCGTTCGATCAAGTACCCGATAAATTCAAGGGCGAAGTCGAAGCAAAACTTAGGGAATATGGTTACGACACCAATGGTGATCCTCTTAGCGAGGAGGCGTAACTATGTTTTATATTTTAATCAAACTTTTAATAGGAGGTAAGAACATGGTAGATTTGTATGTTGCGCTTATTATCAATGGCAGACGCACTTTCGATAGAGTGCCTGACAAGTTCAAAGCGGCTGTTAGGGCTGATCTTGAAGCTCTTGGTCTCGATGAAAATGGTTATCCTGTTGAAACGGAATAACCGCAAAGAAGTAGAGAGAGCCTGCTTAACGGTGGGCTCTTTCACTTATTTAAAGAGGTTTGAGGTGGATTTCCCGCAAACTTCTTAAATCTTAAATGGACTTAAAGGAGGATGATCTATGGGAATTACACCTTTGGCTCAATCGATTATTACAATCATTTGTGCTATCTTGGCGTCTTCTGGATTTTGGGCTTTTTTGCAGAAACGAGCAGAAAGAAAAGCTGCTGAAAACAAACAGACAACCGTAGAAACACAAATGCTTATTGGACTTGCTCATGATAGAATTGTCTATCTTGGCATGTGCTATATAGAAAGAGGCTACATCACACAAGATGAATATGAAAATCTGTATGAGTACCTCTATAAGCCTTATGAAAAATTGGGCGGTAATGGATCGGCAAGGCGTATTATGGATGAAGTTAATAATTTGCCAATCCATAAATCAACTTATAAAACATAAGGAGGAAATACAATGAAGACATACTAACGGGAGGTGGTATTATGGCGTATAGCATTTCCGGAACAACAATCACTTTGACCCGAGGTGATACTTTTGAAGCTCAGATTTCAATCACTCAAGAAGACGGAAGTCCTTATATCCCGAAAGATGGAGACACTGTGCGATTTGCAATGAAATCTTCTTACACAGACGAGACTCCTCTCATTGTAAAAGATATTCCTGTGTCAACTATGATTCTGGTTTTAGAACCCATTGACACAAAAGCTTTGAATTTCGGTAAGTATGTTTATGATATTCAGCTTACGACTATCGATGGAAAAGTTGACACATTTATAACAAAGGCTACTATTAAGATTACAGAAGAGGTAGACTAATATGGGAGATATTAAGGCTATCGGGTCTATTACTGGTTATATTTCCCCTATGGCTACTTTGAGAGGGTCTTTATCTGGAGTATCAACAACTCCACAACATGAAATTTATACTGGAACTTATAATGTGTCGCCAAAACCATTTGAAACTCAGGTGCTTGAGACTTCTAATAAACTACTAACTGACGATATTGTTGTAGCCGAGATTCCTTTTCATGAAACAACGAACCCATCAAATGGGATCACTGCATATATAGGAGGTTGATAAAATGCCGGAAACTACAAAAAAGTATTCTAAGATTATTTATGGCGGTAAGACTCTTATCGACTTGACCGCTGATACAGTCAAAGCAGATAAACTGTTGACTGGGATTACAGCACACGGTGCTGATGGCGAGCAGGTAATTGGTACTTGTGATTTCGATATGAATACCCAGTCTGCTAATGCAGCAGCTTCGGAAATTCTTCTTGGCAAAACTGCTGGTGTTAAAGGCGTATTGGTAGCAGGTACGATGCCCAGCAATGGCGCTGTAATTGGTGCTATTACGACTAAAGATGGTGAATATACAATTCCTAACGGTCATCATGACGGTTCTGGTAAAGTATCTATTGCTACTGAAGAGAAAGCTAAACTTGTACCTGATAATATCAGAGAAGGGATTACTATTCTCGGTGTAGCTGGTGTAATGTCTGGAACCGAAGGAGCTAATCCTCAAGCTAAGACTGTTACACCGTCTACTGTTCAACAGGAAGTTCTTCCGGACACTGAATCTGGATATAACTATTTATCTTCTGTTACGGTCAATGCAATTCCTTATACTGAAACGGATAATGCGGCTGGAGGAATTACAGTAAACATTGCGTAAGAGGTGATATGGTATGTCCTTTAATAAAGTGATTTACGGAAATAGAACCCTTATCGACTTAACGGCTGATACAGTAACCGAAGAATCTTTGTTAGAAGGATATACTGCGCATAAAGCAGATGGTTCTATTATTACAGGTAAATTTAAAGGTGGAAGTGCTACTTCTGAAATCGACCAAATACTTACATCAGGTCTTACTGATGGGTATAAATATTTTCTTGATGATGGAACTATTATCAGCAATTCACAGTCAAAGGGACTCAAACTGACAAAGTCTTTTTCGAATGATTTTTCAGTTTGCACTACTGTACTAACTAATCAAGATGGTGTAGAATTAGGTAGGACAGAAAAAAGATATTCCGATAATTATCAGGTGATTACAACTACCGATCACATCGGTCGTAAGTTAGTAAAGACATTTTCAAATGACTTAAAAACACTTGAAGCTGTCCTTACGGATGAAAATGGTGTGGAACTTGCACGCTATAACAAGTCGTTTTCTGATGATGGTAAGGTAATCGAAACCGTGGTTACTTACGGCTCGTAAGAAGCAATAAGAGTGTATAAAATGTAGGTTATTTCTGCATTATTCCTACACTTAGGTCAAAAAAGCCTGTAAATACGGGATATTTTGTTTCTATTATAGAAACTTACTACGATTTATCTACCTCTAAATGCCTGTAAATGCAGGGTTTTAGTGGTAGTTAGAAGTGGATAATAGTAGAGAAATGTAGGTAATTCATGTATTATTTCTACACTATTCCTATATCCACATTCCTACAAAACAATGAGCCCTCTTCGTTGTATCGAGTATCTTCGGGTACTCCTACTTCGAGGAGGGCTTTTCTTTGTTTTTACAATCTATTTTATTTTTTCTATTTCTTCTTTTAGCCATTCGAATTCTCTTTGAGTATACACCTTTTCGGTTATATCAGAGATCTTATGACCAACCATATACTTGATTGCATATTCATCGATGCCATATTTCTTAGCCATTGTAACAAAATGTTTTCTTCCATCATGAGGACGATGCTCTGGATTTAATTTCAATTCGTCTCGAATCATTGTAAAGCATTTTTGGTATCGAGCGTAGGTCAAGTTTGTATTCTTCCTACGAGTATTTGGATTAACATAATTGAATAGATACAGACTTCCAAGTTCTTGAGCTTCTTTATATTTACGCTCAACGAGATGCCTAATACGAGAATGAATAGGTACTACTCGGCCTGTGCCGGAATCAGTCTTCATACCTCCGCTGAAAGTCCAATTATCTAAATCTACATCTTTTATTTCCAGCAAACCAATTTCTTGCGGACGCCATCCTGAATAGCATTGAACAAGTAGAACATCTACCATCATCTTATCATCAACATGCTGCCATAGCAATTCCATCTCTTCATCAGTAAACGGTATATGCTCCTGCTTGACCGTTACAATCTCTTTTATTGTTTCATCTGTAAGATTAAAAGTACGAGAATAATTACGATCTACAAGTTCATATTCAAGTGCGTAATCCAGCATAAGATTAAACAGTGACTTAATCTGATTTTTCATAGATGCACTCGGGGTTTTCTCTATTCCTCTGACTTTAGATATACCCTCATCCATACAACCTTTTATATGCCTTGCTCGTATATCTTTTACTCTCATATCATATACAGCCGTACAGTAAGACCAAGCTGATTCAATGGGCCTTATACTCTTAACTGTCTTATCATGCTCCGGTAGCCACTTATCGTACAGTTCCTTGACTGTGATGGATGGCTCCAGATCATAAGGATTCTTGTTATATTCTACGAGTGCAGCGTAAGCATCATTATAGGTTGGAAAGTACGACTCCGGTTTAAGAGGTTTGCATATAGGTCGTCCGTTCGCATCTTTACCAACACTTATCATGGCACGGAAAGGATTTCGGAGATTTCTATTTTTAATCTCGCTGATCTGTCCAAAACCATTTGGCAGACGCCTACGCTTATTGTTTTTATTTCGAGGCTTTCTCGGTTTTATATTTGGTTGTAACGGATAACCGCAGTGCGGACAAGCTATTGCCTTATCGCTTACCTGTAGTTCACATTCAGGACATTTTATAAGCATGTTTATCACCTTCTCATTGATTTGCTATTAGTAATCATATATCATTAGTGTAGGAATGTCAACTCCTACATTTAACTTTTCTTATTATGGAGAGATGAAATATGATTAGCAATAACGAATCAATATGTCCTAAATGCGGTGGACAGTTAAAATATTATGATAGAGTGAAAAGAATAGTACGGACGAAATATGGAATAAAAAATAAAATTGACGTAAAGCGTTTTCGATGTTGCAAATGTGATGCTATTCACAGAGAACTACCAGAAAGCGTTATTCCTTATAAGCAATATGAAGCGGATATTATTTTCGGAGTATTGGAAGGTCTTATAACTTGTGACACTCTTGGATTTGAGGATTACCCTTGTGAAATGACCATGATTCGATGGCGACTACATCCACCGAGGTTGTTTTTACTAAATGCCGTTCCTAACCTAGAATAGTGGTTGAAAGGAGGCAAAAGCCAATGAATGAAATTACATTTGCATCAGGATCTGTTCCTGTAGCTGTTGCTGCCAGAGTATATGGCAAAGATGCATCTTGGATTAGAGCCGGAATTGTATCAGGTTGGTTGCCGATAGGCAAAGCTACAAGGAATGGAAAACTTATCACAAATCTTGAGGAGATGAATTCAAAATACGGTCGAATCAACTTCTATATTTCCCCTAAGCTCCTATGGCAGGAAACTGGTTATGTTTGGAGGGGTGAACGAGCATGAGCACTACAATAAGACCTGAGCTTTCAGAAAAAAATCAATACTGGATTGAGAAGCATCGTTATTACGAGCTTAAACATTTTTGTCTTCAGTACCCTTTATGGAGACGTTCGTACAATTCTTTTGACGGCATAAGCAAGCAACCTCATTACGACGTTATATTTTGCAAAAACTATACGCATGGAGATCCGGTTGCAAAATGCGTAGCAGCCAGAGAATTTTACTTCGATAGAATGCAGATGATTGAGCAGACTGCTATTGCTACAGATGGAGATTTGTACCGTTATATTTTGAAAGGCGTTACTGAAGGAGTTTCATACGACCATCTGAGAACAAGGTTTGAAATTCCATGTTGCAAAGATACTTATTACAATTTGTACAGACGCTTCTTTTGGCTTCTGAGTAAGGAGAGACAGTGATGAAAATAGTGGATATTGCAGTAAAGAAAGTCTATCGCTTCAACTGTCCAAATTGCCAGAGTAGGCTTGAAGCTGATAGTAGTGAACTAATGGACATCGGTGGTAAGGTGAATAAATTCTACTGCCCTGTCTGTAGGAAAGACCGTTATATTTCTTGGTCCGATCTAAGAAAGAAAATCGTTTACGAAGGTTCGCAGGATTAACAGCTCCTATTGTGAAAGGAGAGTGTTAATATGCACGAAATTATATTTGACAGAAATAATTCTTATTGGAGCAAAGATGAAGAATTTAATTTGTTATTTTTAAGGACACAAGAACGATATCTTAATGATTTGGCAAAATCAAAAGGCTATCTGTATTTTAATGAGATATATGAAGCTTTAGGAAGTTGCTGGAACCCAGAGGAAAAAAATGAGTGTCTAATATATAACGATAAATATATTCGTCAGCTTGAATTTGAAGTATTTCACGAAAAAGATGGTAAATTAAGAATTTTAATACTCACGCCGAAGAAGGAGTCCTAACAAGGGCTCTTTCTTTTATTTTTCTAACCTAGATTAAAATTCAGGACGAAGGTAACAGAAAATAATGTTAAATTAGTATCTGGAAAAATCCCGGGGTAGAAAATTCTGAAAAACATTTTGGAAAGGAGGCAGTTAATCGTGGAGATTGTTATCGCAGTTGTCATTGGCATTGTTGTTGGTAGCGTACTTACGGTTCTTGTAATGGGTTCTCTTTCGTCAGGTAATCTTCGAATAGATCAATCTATTCCGGAAGAAGACCCTTACTTGTTTTTAGAACTAACAAAGAGCGTAAGTACGATTTTGCATAAGAAATTTGTAATTCTTAAAGTACGAGCAGAAGACTTTATTCCGCACAAATAACACTTCCTTTTATGGAACCCTAAATACAACGAAAGGAGAAAATGATTATGGGTGAAAAAATTAAAGATTTGTTGGAGGAAGAAATCAAGTCCGAAATTGAAAACTTGAGTTCTCTTAATGCTGGAAGTCAGGAGCATTCCGCAGCAGTGGAAAGCTTGGCTAAGCTGTATAAGCTGAAAATTGAAGAAGATAAATCATCTATGGATTACTATGAGAAAGAAGAATCCCGTAATACGGAACTCAATATCAAACGTAATCAGATGGATGAGGCTGTTAAAGATCGATATTTTAGACTTGGTATAGCTGCCGCTGAACTTGTACTGCCATTGATGTTCTATGGCATCTGGATGAGTAGAGGATTTAAGTTTGAGAAAGATGGAACTTATACTTCTCAAACATTCAGAGGTTTATTCAGTCGTTTCAAACCGACTAAGAAGTAATCCGGTTCTAAAAAGCGGA